>ENA-OUPQ01000048-OUPQ01000048.1-human-gut-metagenome-genome-assembly--contig:-NODE-48-length-91076-cov-13.5705_pt1 | contig 91076 bp, 62 predicted proteins | sample MGYA00237946_ERZ548807 | MGnify/ENA primary metagenome ERZ548807 (study PRJEB26490, sample SAMN05194714) | human gut metagenome | biome: terrestrial biome; feature: human-associated habitat; material...
GCGGCGATGGTACTGCACTCGAGAGGGTGTGGGAGAGTAGCACGCCGCCGCTTCACATGTTGGGCCTCCCGGTCGAGCCTTTGGCTCCCGGGAGGCCCCTTTTCGTTTCCGGGCTTCCCGTCGGGTTCGCGCTCCGGGAACCCTTTTTTATCCCTGAACACAAGTAGAGCTCAAGCGTTTTATCGCAATGGGTTTATAGACTGGGCAACTATGCATTACTTCGTACCCAAACGTTGCACCGAGTCGAACAAGATCATGTATCACGACAAGGCAACGGCTCAGCAGGCCGCCGACCAGAGTTGGCGCGAACGCGGCACTGAGCTTTGGGTATACCGTTGCGATTTCTGCGGTACTTGGCATCTCACGCATCGCGATCCACAATCCAGCTACATGCATGTTCCGCTTAACCAGCAGCTCAAGCCACATTCCCGCAAGAAGGGCTACAAGCCCCGCAGAAGGTAATAGCAGAGCAATAGCAGGGCATAACAGGACAATACCGAGAACAAGGCAACATATAAAACCAAGGCCCGGCGGATTCATTGCAATCCACCGGGCCTTGTGTTGTATCAGCTTCGTATCAATGATACGAGCGCTGCCATGTATCTACCGCTCCAAACGGAAGCCCTGTCGCTTCGCCTGCACGGCAACGGCCTTGGCGTTCACGCCCTCGTCGATCGCATTTGCCGCAAGCTGGTCGCTGAACGCGTCCACCGGCCGTTCAGTATCGCGCAAATCGTAATACTTGTGTACTTCGACGTCGAACGAATCCAAGCCGGACAGCAGCTTCTCATCGCTACTTGGATACTCGTTCTCGAAGAACTGCATGGAACGCGGCATACGCGGCTTGACGGCCGGCTCCTGATCGGGCTTGCCGATCGCAATGCCCAGCACCGGGTACGTGTATTCGGGCAGATTCAGCAGGTCGATCAGCGCGGGAACATCGTTGAGCAGCGAGCCGAGAATCACGCAACCCAAGCCGAGCGAGTACGCGGCCGTCTCCATCGCGTGCAGTGCCAGAACCGCGTCGTTCTGCGCCTGCGTGAAACGATAGCTGCCATTGAGCGTGAACGCGTCGGACGCCACTTCCACGCCCTTACGTGCGGCGATCGCGGCATTGCGATGCTCGTCCAGCACGAACACGTACAGCAGCGGCGCGGTCGCGATATACGGCTGCCCGCCGATTTCGGCGAGGCGCTTCTTGGCGGCTGGCTCGGTGACGCGGATGGCGGACCAGTCGTTCAGAAACTGGCTGCTCGCCGCATGCTGCGCCACGGTCTCCAACGTTTCGACGACGTCGTCCGGCAGCGGCTTCGGCTTGAATTTACGGATGGAACGACGCTCCAGCAGAGTGTCGACGGTTGCGTTATGAAGAATGTTGCTCATACCGCCATTGTTGTCCGCGCGGCGCGATTTTGCAAGGGAATCGGGCTAAATCCGTCTCCCTGTGAGAACATATCTACTTGAGACTGCTTTGCGATATTTGCGACGTATTTACTTGCGATGCGCCTGCCGTGCGTGCCGCCTGTCCACAATCGCCTTCGACCCGCGGCCGGACAGTTGCGATACGAGCGCGCCGAAACCGGCGGAAACCACGGCGAATACGATGCCGAGCGCCGCTTCCGCAGCCTCGTTCTTGGTACCGTCGGCACGGACGGCCTTGCGGCCGACGCTTTTCTTCCACACCATCTCGAACGCCTTGCCGAGCACCAGTCCGGCCAACGTGGGCACGACGGACTTGAAAATCTTATCGCCAAATGAATCGGGATCGTTCAGTCTCTGGTCGCGCATCGCATTCACCTTCTCGTCGACGGTGTGCAGGGCCGCCACCACGCGGTCCGCACTGGATTCCATATTCGGCATTTCACTCATGAAACCAGTGTAACGCGTCGGAAAACATGCCGGAATATGTGCGGGACACGTGGCGGAATGGGATGAAAACGCAGCTTGCGTCGGCTAGAGTAGAGACATGACTGAAACTCAACTGGGAGGCAATGCCGCTTCCGCAATCACCCCTGGCCGCTTGGTGCTGCTGCGTCACGGGCAGACCGTGTGGAGCGAATCCGGACAGCACACCGGCCGCACCAATATTCCGTTGACTGACATTGGCTGCGATCAGGCTCGTGCCGCCGGCGAACGGTTGCGTGAGGCGTTTCCCCAGGGTTTCGCGCAGGGGTGCATGTTCGCCAGTCCGTTGCGCAGAGCCCAGCAGACGGCGCAGCTGGCCGGATATGGCGATTTCGATGTGCTCCCTGAAATCGCGGAATGGGATTACGGCCGTGCCGAAGGGCGTACGCGCCAGGAAGTGAGTGCGGTGGGCGGTTTCGCTTGGGATGTGTGGCGCGACGGTCCGCAGGCACTTCCCGAATCGTTGGAAGGCGATTGGATTGAAACTTTGCCGAACGGCGAGCAGGTGCCCGTGCACAACGGTCCGGGTGAGACGGTGGAGGAAGCTGCGGCGCGCACACGTGAGGCGATCGCCACGGTCAAACCGTTGCTCGACGCTGGAAACGATGTGCTGCTGGTGGCGCATGCGCACGTTCTTCGTATCTTGACGTCGCAATGGCTCGGTGTTGATCCGCATTTCGCGCGGTTGCTGCGATTGGACACTGCGCATTATTGTGTATTAAGCCAATATAAAGGTGACAATGTCATCGAACATTGGAATTGCTGAATTATCGAACGGAACTGTTTGATATCGCTGAATATTATGGCGGTCCCTCCTTGGAACCGCCTTTTTATTGCATGCATGACTTGCCACTTTGCTGCGGCGTGTCGCAAACGCTTGCATAAAAGTATGCTCTCTAAAAGTATTGAAAATAAACGATTTTCGGGATTTCTTTCGATGGTGTGACGTCTGATTTTTGAATTCATTTTGCCTACGTTTGCAAAAATCGGGGAAATGCGGCACAATAGTGGTTGTTAGGAATCGTGATGACGCGATACCGCAAATTGTTTCCCAACGAGAAGCTGGGAACAGGAATGGAAGAGAAAGGTTCGATGATGAATCGTACTATTAAGGCAGCAGTTGGAATGGTCGCTATCGCGGCAATGTCTGTTGGCACGTTGGCTGCTTGCGGTGGTTCTAGCTCAAGTTCCGATAACGGCAAGGGCAAGGTGTACTTCCTTAACTTCAAGCCGGAATCCAGCGACGAATGGAAGAAGCTGGCCAAGGATTACACCAAGGAAACTGGTGTTGAGGTCAAGGTCCAGACCGCTGCTTCCGGTACATACGAACAGACTTTGAAGTCCGAGATTGCCAAGTCCGAGGCTCCGACCTTGTTCCAGGTCAACGGCCCTGTCGGCTACCAGAACTGGTCGTCCTACACCGAAGACATGTCCGATACTGAGCCGTACAAGCAGCTTATCAACAAGGATGTCGCCCTCAAGGATGGGGATAAGGTCGTCGGTGTTCCGTATGCCATGGAGACTTATGGCCTGATCTACAACAAGGATCTGCTGGCCAAGTACATTGCCACTGACGGCGCCAAGATCAAGAGCGTCGATGACATCGACAACTTCGATACCTTGAAGGCCGTGGCCGATGACATCCAGGCTAAGAAGGACCAGCTTGGTGTCAAGGGCGCGTTCACCTCCGCCGGCTTCGACTCCAGCTCCGACTGGCGTTTCAAGACCCATTTGGCTAACCTGCCGCTTTACTATGAGTTCAAGGATGACAACGTCACCAAGCAGCCGGAGACCATCAAGGGCACCTACCTGCCGGAATATAAGAACATCTTCGATTTGTATCTGAAGGACTCCACCACCGAGCCGACCCAGCTGAGCTCCAAGACCGGTGATGATTCTACCTCCGAGTTCTCCCTCGGCGAGGCTGTGTTCTATCAGAACGGCACCTGGGCATGGTCCGATCTGCAGAAGGCCGGCATGAAGGCTGACAGCGTTGGCATGATCCCGATCTACATCGGTGCCAAGGGCGAAGAGAAGCAGGGTCTGGCCACCGGTTCCGAGAACTACTGGTGCATCAACTCCAAGGCTTCCGACGCTGACAAGAAGGCCACCAAGGACTTCCTGAAGTGGGTCGTCACCAGCAAGACCGGCATCAAGTCTCTGTCCAGCGACATGGGCTTCACCACCCCGTTCAAGTCCTTCAGCGACGTCAAGTCCGACAATCCGCTGGTCCAGGCTGCTGTTGATGATCAGAACTCCGGCAAGACCGCAGTCTCTTGGAACTTCACCATGATGCCGTCCGAAGAGTGGAAGAACAAGCTTGGTTCCGCCCTCCTCGAATACGCTCAGGGTACCGGTGACTGGGATGCCGTCAAGACCGCGTTTGTTGACGGTTGGAAGACTGAGTACAACGCATCTCACTGAGATTGTGTTGCACCATGAGTTGCAAATCGCAATTCAATAACTGAATAAGCTAGCTGAGGTCGAGGATTTTTCCTTTCCTCTCTTCGCCCCAGCCGGTTGTGGAGACAACGGAAGGCCGTCATCGCAATGTTCTGCGATGACGGCCTTTCTGTGTTTCGTACGTTTGCCGTGTGCGCAATGTGCGGCAAACGTCAGTGACGCAGTCTGGCGGTGGTCGATCGGACGATTAGCTGTGCGGGAAACGTCTTGAACGGCTCGTCAAGCGGCTGCTTGTCAATCAGGGCAAGCGTCATACGGGCCGCCTCGTGTGCCATCTCGACCGGTGTCTGACGGATGGTGGTCAAACCGAGATCGCGAGCGTAGGTGCTGTCGTCGTAGCCAATGATGGAGATGTCGTTCGGTATTGTGAAACCGTTGCGTTCCAGCTGGAACAGTAGCGGAATTGCGATGCCGTCTTCCTGACAGGCAATCGCCGTGGGCATGTGGTCCGAGCTGAGCAGCTGCGTGACGACTTTGCTGATGTTGTTCTTGCCTTCGTCGGTAACGAACACGCGCGGTTCGACGCCATTGGACTTGCAGCACGTCATGAACGAATCGAAACGGCCCTGCACGCTGAAGTGCAGCGTCACTTCACGGTCGGTACGGATGTAAGCGATATCGCGATGGCCAAGCGTTATCAAGTGGCGTGCGGCCAATTCGGATCCCTGCTTGTCATCGATGCGCACGGCGGCGTTGAAGCCGCGCTCTTCCGGCAAGCTCGAATTGATGCCGATGATTGGCACATCGACTGACCTGAGTTGCCTGATTTCGTTGCTGTCGATGTCGAAGGAAATGACGATTACGGCGTCGACATTGCGGCGTACCGGCAGCATGTCGAAGAACGCGCGGCGTTCCTCGGCGCTGGACATCTGATAGATCGAGATGTCGTAGCCTTCATCATGGAAGGATTCGTTCAGTCCTTCCATGATGGACGAACTGAACCACAGATTGAGTCGGCCGGAAATCAGCACCGCGATTCGTAGCGCGCGGCCGGTTTTGAGTGCTGCAGCGGAGCGCGAGATGGAAAAATTTAATTCGTCGGCGGCTTTCATGACTTTGTCACGCGTGGCTTTCGACACAAGATCGGGACGTGTGAAGGAGCGAGAAACCGTTGAAATGGAGACGTGCGCAAGTTGTGCCACGTCTTGAATGCTGCTTTTCATGGTGACCCCTTGTATAGTAGAACTACTGAATATTCAGCATACTGTATTGAAACACTCTTGCAAAAGTTGGATTACAAACGTTTTCATTTGTGCCACAGTTGTTGCGGGGCTGATATTTACAATGCTTTCAGGCTGTCAATACTATGACAACGATGCAGAATATATGATTTATGACATGTAAAAATGACAACGTTTGACATTTCGCGTCGCGCTGTTTATTATAACAACTGTAAAAACTAAAAAGGCGAAAAACAATGCAGTGATTCGCCGATTTGGGGCAGTTGGTTTTCCATGCCGCGTTGCTGCGGTGTTGGAATGGAGAGGAAAGAAAGCAGGCAAGCTATGATCAGCATGGCCGGCAAAGCGATACGAAAGTGGTGGGCTCTGTTTGCGCTACCGACGTTCGCTGCATTTATCATCGGGTTTGTAATCCCGTTCATCATGGGTGTGTATTTGAGTTTCTGCAAGTTCACAACTGTGACTGACTCGGAATTCATTGGACTTAAAAACTATCAGAAGGCACTTGCGGATAAGGAATTCCTGCATGCGTTAGGTTTCTCGACGGCGCTGACCATTGTCACTACGGTTGTGATCAATGTGGTTGCGTTTGCCATCGCATATATGCTTACCAAGGCCATCAAGGGATCTACCATCTTCCGTTCGGTGTTCTTCATGCCGAACCTCATCGGTGGCATTATCCTGGGCTACATCTGGATGCTGCTGCTCAACGGCATTCTCGCTCACTGGGGCCGCGCGTTGACGTATAGCGCAACCTACGGCTTCTGGGGCTTGGTCATCTTGGTTTGCTGGCAGCAGATCGGCTATATGATGATTATCTACATCGCTGGTATGCAGTCGCTGCCGACCGACGTGCTCGAAGCGGCTTCCGTGGACGGCGCAAACGGCACCCAGACCATGTTCAAGATCATCATTCCGCTGATGATGCCGTCTATCACCGTATGCTCGTTCCTGTGCGTCACCAACGGCTTCAAGCTGTACGATCAGAACCTTGCATTGACCAACGGCGCTCCGTCGAACATGTCTGAAGGTCTGGCAATGAACATTACCCGCACGTTCTACGGCCGTATGGGCTGGGAAGGCGTCGGCCAAGCGAAGGCAGTGCTGTTCTTCATTCTGGTGGCCATCGTGGCGCTCATCCAGAACAAGCTCACCACGAGCAAGGAGGTGGAGGCATGAACTCCGGAGAAAAAGTCAAGCACGGCGCACTGTGGTCCGTACTGTTCGCGGTGGTTTCGCTGGCGTGGATCTTCCCGATCGTGCTGGTGATCATCAACTCTTTCAAGCAGAAGGCGTATATTTCTCGTAACGCGTTCTCCCTGCCGACCGGTAAGGCGTTCGTTGGACTTGAAAACTATACGCGTGGCCTCGATACCACGAACTTCTTTGCCAGTTTCGGCTGGACCCTGCTCATCACTGTCGGTTCCGTGGCGCTGATTCTGGTGTGCACTTCGATGTGCGCATGGTGGATCGTCCGCGTGAACAACTGGGCTGCAAAGCTGCTGTACACGTTGTTCCTGTTCAACATGATTGTACCGTTCCAGATGGTCATGTTCACCCTCTCCAAGCTGGCCGATATGCTCAAGCTCAACACCCCGTGGGGTCTGTGCTTCGTGTATCTGGGCTTCGGCGCTGGTCTGGCCGTGTTCATCTTCACCGGTGTGGTTAAGGGCATTCCGGAATCGCTGGAAGAATCCGCCATGATCGATGGTGCTTCCGTGCCGCGTATCTTCTTCCAGATCGTTGTGCCGATCATGAAGCCGTCCATTGTGTCCGTGGCTATTCTGCAGGCCATGTGGATCTGGAACGACTACCTGCTGCCATACCTGACGCTCGACCTGGGCAAGTACAAGACCATTTCCGTGGCGGTGCAGTATCTGAAGGGCGGTTATGGTTCCGTGGATATGGGCGCCATGATGGCCTGCCTGGTCATGGCCATCATCCCGATCATCATCTTCTACCTCATCTGCCAGAAGTACATCGTCAAGGGTGTTATGGCTGGAGCCGTTAAGGGCTGATCTTCGATCAGCCCTTAGGGAACAGCGCAGTGCGCTGTTCCCAGGCTCCAGCCCGAGCGGCTATGCCGCGAGGGTAACGTTGAGCCCGCGCGTAGCGCGGTCCTTAATTGCAGGGCCGAAGGCGGCGCGGTGAAGGGCTGATTTTCACCCAGAAAAATTTAAGGGACTGATGCGAATCAGTCCCTTTTTTCGTGCCTAATTACTTGCTGATGTACTTGCGGAAGACGTGCTCGAGAATCGGCGAATGCAGCATCAGCATGGTGCCGTAGCCGAGCACGAGCAGCAGGAACAGGCCCTGCGGCATGTAGAACCAGCTGGCCACGAGCAGCGCGACGTACACCGCGTCAATCGCAATCAATGCCAACGTATGCCCGATGTTGCTCACGCCGAACACAAAAGCGTTGCCGAGCGTGCGCCAAAACGAGTTTTCGAAACGTGCCTGCAATGCCCAAACCCATTCAAAACCGATCAGCCATACGATCGTCAGCGCGAATTTCGGAATCAGCAGCGGCGTGATCTGCAGCACGATCCACGAGTAGACGCACAGCGCGCCGGTCGTGCCGAAAATCAGCCAGTAGCCGGTTGATTTCGCGAAATTCGAGCGGAAGGCGGCGAAATAGTTGCGCGTCGCCGTGCCTTCGCCGGACAGCGTGCGGCGGGTGGCGTCGTGGCCGGCGGTCAGCGCCGCGCCGATCGTAATGATCGGAATACTGGTGATGAGCATCAGAATGTTGATCCAGATCGCGTCGACGGCGTCGCTCAGGCCGCGCATAAAGCCGGAATCGGGGGAGAGGAACTTCATAATCGCCTTTCGTATGGCATCCGTATAGCAACGTATGCAAGTCGAATCTTCCGCGATTCTACTCGATACAGCTGGAGTATGCACATTTTCGTCAAACGTTTGATGTGCTGCAATGATTAAGTTTTCATTAGCGTTTCGCTTTGCTTGATGTTATCGTTTTCATGTAGCGGAGACAGTGCTCCGCATCCGATGGACTACGACAAAAGGGGTTATCGTGACAGCAAATAACATGCGTGACGATTGGTGGAAGCAAGCCGTCGTCTACCAGATCTACCCGCGCAGCTTCAAAGACGTGAACGGCGACGGGTTGGGAGACATCGCCGGCGTCACCGAGAAAATGGATTACCTGAAGAATCTCGGCATCGACGCGATCTGGCTGAGCCCGTTCTACCCGTCCGACCTGGCCGACGGCGGCTACGACGTGATCGACTACCGCAACGTGGACCCGCGCCTCGGCACCATGGCCGATTTCGACGCGATGGCCGCCGCCGCGCATGAAGCCGGCATCAAGGTGATCGTCGACATCGTGCCGAACCACACGTCCAACAAGCACAAGATGTTCATCGAGGCGCTCGCCGCCGGCCGAGGTTCGGCCGCACGCGACCGCTACATCTTCCGCGAAGGCCGCGGCGAGCACGGCGAGCTGCCGCCGAACGACTGGCAGTCGCTGTTCGGCGGCCCGGCGTGGCAGCAGGTCGATGACGGACAGTGGTACCTGCACATGTTCGCCAAGGAGCAGCCGGATCTGAATTGGAAGAATCCGGACGTGCACGAGGAATTCAAGAAAACGTTGAGATTCTGGTCCGACCACGGCACCGACGGCTTCCGCATCGACGTGGCGCACGGCTTGGCCAAGGACCTCGATTCCGTGCCGCTGGCCGACATGGATCCGGCCGCGGTGCAGCATGTGCTGCCGGCGGACGGCGCGTTCAGCCCGCTGTGGGACCGTCCGGAAGTGCACGACATCTACCGCGAATGGCGTCAGGTGTTCAACGAGTACAATCCGCCGCGTTTCGCCGTCGGCGAGGCGTGGGTGAAGGCCGAATCGCAGCATCTGTACGCGTCCACCGACGAGCTCGGCCAGGTGTTCAATTTCGAGTTCGCCGAAGCCAACTGGTTCGCCGACGAGTTCCGTACGGCCATTGCTGACGGCTTGCGCGCCGCCGAGGAAACGCACGGTTCCACCACGACGTGGGTTATGAACAACCACGATGTGCCGCGCAGTCCGTCGCGTTTCGGTCTGCCGCAGGTGAAGGATGCTCCGTACCACCAGCTGGCGCACGATTGGCTGTTGCGTGACGGAGAGACCTACCGCGAGAATCGTGAGCTCGGCACCCGTCGCGCCCGCGCAGCCGCGCTGATGGAACTGGGCCTGCCGGGTTCCGCCTACGTGTATCAGGGCGAGGAACTGGGCCTGTTCGAAGTGGCGAACATTCCGTGGGATCGTCTTGAGGATCCGACGCCGTTCAACACCCGTCGCAACTTCACCGACAAGGGTCGTGACGGGTGCCGTGTGCCGATGCCGTGGAAGGCTGCCGATTGCGGCGAACCGGCTTCGTGGAGCCCGGACTTCATCACCGGCGGCACGTTCGGTTTCGGCCCGGAGCAGGGCGATTCCGCCGACGCGCACCTGCCGCAGCCGGCCTGGTTCAAGGATTTCGCGGCCGACGTCGAGGCCGATGACAACGGTTCCATGCTGCACTTGTACCGCAAGCTGTTGCAGTTGCGACAGACGGTGCTGACGGCAACCGGAGACACGTCCGCCGACCTGCTGGACATGGGCGATACGGTGGTCGCCTACTCGCGTCCGGCCACGGAAGGCCGTCGATTCCTGTCCGTCACCAATTTCGGCGACGAGCCGATCGCCCTGCCGGACGATGCGGTCGCCATCGCCAATTCCGTGCCGTTGACGGACGATGGCAAGCTGGATAGCGACGCCTCAGTCTGGCTGCTGCTGGGCTGATCGACCGCTGAATCTGGCCGTTGCACTGCTGGCTGAGGTTGCGATTGTTCTCAGGCGGCCTAACCGCTCCCAAATCGCCTTGCATATATGAAAAATTCCGGCCCTCCACAAGGAGGACCGGAATTTTGGTTTGTAAGGAAAGGGGAATGGTAAGTCTAAACGCTACTTCTCGCCGTTCATGATGGCGGACAGCGACTGCACGCGCGGCAGATCGAACACCTCGTCGGTGTGCACCACCTTGAGGTCCGGTCCGGCCAGTGGAACACGCCAGTTGGAGTATTCGCTGGACGTGCCCGGTTGGTTCTGCGTGCGCGTCTCGCCCACGCCATCCACCAGCGCGGCCTGCAGCAGCACGGACGGCGACTTGAGCAGCATCTTGTGCATCGCCTCGACGATTTCCTGGATGTGGCCTTCCACATCGCCCGCCACTTCCGGCGTGATCAGGCCGGACTCCACGAGACGGTCCATCATCGCGTCGCGTTCGGCGGTGGCGGAAGCCTGGAACTCCTCGACCGGGCCGGACAGCAGGTGCAGCTGTTCGCGCAGCTTGACGTGCTCGAACTGCAGGTAGCCGGCGGTCGGCGGCAGGTCGTGCGTGGTGACGGAAGCCAGCGCGTACTTGCGGTACGTGGACGGATCGGCGTACGGGTCGCCGGCGTTGGGGGAGTCGTCCACGCGGGCGAACCATTCCACCATGCAGCCCAGCAGGCCGTGCTCGCCGAGTACCGTGCGTACGTAATCAGGCACGGTGCCCAGATCCTCGCCGACCACCAAACCGTTCACGCGGGACGCTTCAATGGTCAGGATCGCGATCATCGCCTCATAGTCGTACGTAACGTACGCGCCACCGCGCGCGCCTTCGCCCTGCGGAATCCACCACAGACGGAATAGGCCGAGTACATGGTCGATGCGCACCGCGCCCGCGTGCGAGAACATGTTGTGCACCATCTCGCGGTACACGCCATAACCAGTTTTGGCCAGATAATTCGGATTGAACGGCGGCTGGCCCCAATCCTGACCCTGCTGGTTGTAGAAGTCCGGTGGGCAGCCCACGGTTACGCTGCCTACTGCGAAACGTTCCGGATTCCACCACACGTCCGCGCCGAGCGAGTGCACGCCCACGGCCATATCCTGCATGAGGCCGAGTGCCATACCGCTGTCACGGGCGGCGTTCTGCGCGGCTGTCACCTGCTCGTCGGCGATCCACTGCAGCCAGCATTCGAAATCGACCATATCGGCGTGCTCGCGCATGAGCTTCACCACTTCAGGCGAATCGCGGTTCGTGTCCTTGAACCACGTGCCTTCCCACGGCGCGCCCCACACCTGGAACGCCACCGACCATGCGGCGAACGCGCGCAGATCCGGACCCGCGGCCTCCTTGAACGCGTCGAACGCGGCCTGACGCTCGACGGAACGCGGCACGTTGTACACAAGCTGCAGCGCCTGGCGCTTGTGCCACCAAGCGGAATTGATGTCGAGCGGCTCGATACTGTCGTTGGCTGGCGAGACTTCCGCGTGCAGACGCGCCACTTCGGCCTGGTCCGCCTCGTTGAGTTCCGCATATTCAGCGATATCCTGCGGACGGATGTACGTCACATTGAGAAAACGACGCGATTCGGGAAGATACGGCGACGGCTCCAGCGGCGGCACCGGCGCGGTGGCGTGAATCGGGTTGATAAGCATGAAATCGGCATGCGATTTCGTTGCCGCGTCGGACAGCAGCAGCTTCAGATCGCCATAGTCGCCCACGCCCCAGGATTCAGCGGAACGGATGGAATACATCTGTGCCATCCAGCCCCAACGTTGCTTTTCCGCTACTGCTGGCGGCAGTTCGATGCGTGCCGGTGCGCAGATCAGCGCGGCTTCGGCGTGCAGCGGGCCGGCATCGACGGCCAGCGTGTGGTAGCCGGCGGGAATATCGTCCGGCAGCGTCAGTTGCAGCGAGCCGTCATCTGCGTTCGAGCCCGTCAGATACGCGGTCAGATCGCCCGCATATTCCGTGCCGTCTTCCAACGTCAGCTTCAGCGCCACGTCGTTTCCTTTCGCGCGGATTGGCGTGACGGCTTCCTTGCCGATGAACTTCACGACGGTCGGCTCAACAAGTGTGTCTGCGATGCGCTGCTGGGTCGCCGCATAGGAGGCGGTGATCGCTTCGTCGCTGGATGCGTCCACGCCGAGTGCGGCCAATACGGAGACGAGCACTTCGTCGCGGATTTCCACATAGGTGCCGAGCTGGTCGATATACGACGTGGAAATGCCATTGAGCTTGGCGAGCTGGATAAGAGGCCGTGCGATGCGTTCTGCGCTTTCGGTCTGCTGGGTCTGTGTCATAGGTCCCTTCTTTCCGCGCCGTTTGTGACGGCTGACATGCTACATTGCTTGCGATTGCCGCAGCTTCGATGCTGGTGGCATTCGCACCAAAGATAACTATATCACGGTATGATATCGTTTTCAAAGCGTGTTTTGCGGTAAGAGAGTGTTGCTATATTGCGATTTTGCTCTAATTTCAGGAATATAGATAACCGGAATTGTTTTTCCATATTGACTATCGTTTGCAATACGAAGGCGCAGCGCTCCGCATTGCAAACGATTATTCCAACGGGGCATTGCTCGTCTGCTACTCGGCTTCGAGAATTGCAAAGCTTTGCAGACCTAGACGCAGCGAAGTGCCGCTAATTTCGTTTTCGCCGATGCTGAAAATCGTCCGATAACTACCATCTGGTAACTGCAAAGCTTTGCAATCGCGGCTTGGATTGACGGCTATGATCAGCTTCTGCAGGTGGGTGGAACGCTCGAAAACGAACACTCTATCGCGTTCGATTGCATGGAACGTAGCCCCCGACCGCAAGGCGTCGCATTCCCCCTTGACGTGGAGTATGGAGCGCACCGTATGCCACAGTGATTCGGCGTCGGCCTGCTGTGCGGCGACGGTCGGGGCGTCGGCGGACGGGTCGGCGGGCAGGTAGCTGCCACCGGTCACATCGCCAGCCCGAGTGTCCGATTCTGCAGAATCGGACACGTGAAGTGCTCCGGATGCGTCGTTCGCATCCCACTGCATCGGTGTGCGCGAACCGGTGCGCACGTAGCCGCCTTCTTTGCCGGGCAGTGCGCGGTATCGCATGCCGATTTCGTCGCCGTAATACAGGAACGGCACGCCCGGCATCGCGAACAGCGTGCAGTATGCCAGGGCGATTTCGCGCTGCGACAGTCGCGGCGCCACGCGTGCGGTGTCGTGGTTGCAGGTGATGAAATTAAAATTTCCGTCGGCCGTTTCCGCTTCGCGCAGACGCGGCTCGTACTCGTCCAGGAATTCGCTGATCGGCGTGCCGGAATCGGCGTTGAAATAGCTCTTGTCGCCCTTGCGGCTCAACGGGTCGTCCACGTTGCGCAACAGCATGTTGTAGCCGTTGGGAACGCCGTCCCAACGCCAATCGAGATAGAAATCCATGTCGAAGCCGGCGGCCATCGACTCCTCTGGCCGTCCCCATTCCGAAACGAACGCGGCTTCGGGGAAGGCCGGGCGGATCCGGGCGAACATGTACTGCCAGGTGCGGATGGTATAAGGCTTGCCCTCATCGTCCTTTTTGACGAGGCTGTCGGCCATATCCACGCGGAAGCCGTCTGCGCCACGGGAAAGCCAGAACCGCATGACGTCCACCATCGCGTCGCAAGTGGCCTTCGCGTCCGGACCAAGGGCTGGCTTCTGCCAGCTACGTTCGGGGTGCGCGAAACCGTAGTTGAGCGCCGGCTGGCATTTGAAGAAGTTCAAGATGTAGGTACCGTTGCGGGGCGATTCGCCGCCGATGAATGGCAGTCCGTCGCCACCGGAGATCCATGAGTCTGTCCAGATGTAGCGGTCGGAATAATTGTTTCGTTCGACCTTGCAACTGCGGTGGAACCACTCGTGTTCCTCGCTGGTGTGGCCTGGCACGAGATCGAGGATCACGTGCATGTCGCGCCGGTGGGCGGCGTCGAACAACGCAATGAGATCGTCGTTGGTGCCGTAGCGTGATGCCACCTTTTTGTAGTCGCGCACGTCGTAGCCGGCGTCTTTGAATGGCGAGTCGAAACAGGGATTGAGCCAGATCGCGTTGCATCCGAGATCCTTGATGTAGTCCAGTTTTAAAGTGATTCCGGGGATGTCTCCGATGCCGTCGCCATTGGAGTCGACGAAGGACTGTGGATAGATTTCATAAAAAATTGCGTCGGCAAGCCATTTGGGGTGGGGGTGTTTCGCGGGGGGAAGCATGAGGGTGTGTCTCCTTGATATTTCGCGGTTTGCGGTGTTTCTTTGAAACAATCATAGCGCTGAATTGCAAACGTTGGCAGAAACGTGCTACACTAACAATCACTGATACATTTTTGGTGGCCCCAGTGTTGTTGGTAATCATCCAAGAACGATGATGTGAACGTATGCAGGGTTTTGGTCCGTACCATTTAACCGGAGATGTTGAGGAACACAAGGTTATGTGAGGAAAGGAAGATCAATGAAGATCGATTGGAAGAAGGCAATCGGACTTACTGCTGCCGTTTCTATGCTGGTTCCGCTCGCTGCGTGCGGTGGCTCCTCCGACGGTGGCGATAAGAACGCTTCCGGCTCCACCGAGGCCGTCACGCTGAGCGTGTGGGCCCCGCAGGAAGACCAGGCCAAGGACACCAACTGGCTGGGCAAGGTCGAAGAGAACTTCGCCAAGGCGCATCCGGAATACAATATCACGTGGAAGAATGACGTGGTCTCTGAAGGCGATGCTTCCAAGCAGGTCAGCACTGATCCGTCCGCGGCGGCCGATGTCTATATGTTCGCTTCCGATCAGTTGGGTGTTCTAATGGATGCCAAGGCCATTGGCCAGCTGGGCACCGACGCTGAGAAGCAGGTGAAGGAACAGAACGGTGACCTCGAAGTCAACTCCGTCACCGGCACCGATGGCAAGCTCTATGGCGTGCCGTACACCGACAACACGTGGTTCATGTACTACAACAAGTCCAAGATCACCGAGGATGAGGCCAAGGACTTCGATACCATCCTTTCCAAGGCCAAGGTCGCGTTCTCCCTGCAGAATTCTTGGTACATCAACGGCTTCTATGATGGCCTGAGCCTGTTCGGCGAGAAGGGCAATGATGCTGACGCAGGCATGGTCTTCCCGAAGGACGGCGCCGATATCACCTCTTATCTGGTTGATGTGGTCGCCAACCCGAACTTCTCCAACGACGATGGCGCTTCCGGCCTCGCAGCCATCAAGGATGGCTCCGCCGACGTGCTGTTCTCCGGTACCTGGTCCGCTAAGGACGTGAAGGAGGCCCTGGGTGACAACTACGCCGCCACCTCTCTGCCGACCTTCACCGTGAACGGCCAGAAGAAGCAGATGAAGTCCTTCGCCGCCACCAAGGCCGCTGCTTACAACCCGAACGCCAAGAACCCGAAGGCCGCCGCTCAGTTCGCGGCTTACCTCGGCTCCACCGAAGCTCAGAAGCTGCACTACGAGATGCGCGCCATCCCGCCGACCGACAAGTCCCTGTCCGACCTGACCACCGACGACATCGCAGCCAAGGCCCAGGCCGACACCATGGCCAACACCGCCCTCCTGCAGTCCGGTCTGTCCGGCATGAACGATTGGTGGACTCCGGCCGAAACCTTCGGCAAGGCCCTGGTCAACAAGGAAATCACCAAGGACAACGCTGCCGCCAAGTACCAGGATTGGGTCAAGCAGGCCGGTGGCAAGATCGCTGAGTGAAATCAGTAATCCTAAAAATCCAATAACTGAAGAATGCAGGTGGTTGGCACTGCCAAATCCCCCAGCCATCCTGCAGCTTTGAGAGACGCTTCGAGTCGCGGTGTCTCTCTCCACTTTGCATAGTGGCTCACTCCTCCTCCGAGCTTTGCATTCCCGGGCAAGGTTTTTAAATTCTCCTTCCCCTTGTCCGGGAGCAAAGCTTTTTTTATCTTTCAATATCCATATGAGAGGGCAGTCGAAATGACAGCAACAACTCTTTCCCCACGGGAGATGAAGCGCCTTCGGAAGCAGGGTGCTGATTATGTTTCTCCGTCGCCTTACACGGTAAGGGCGGCGTTCCGGCGTGGTGACCTGTTCACTAAGCTTTCCGCAGTGGTGTTTGGTCTTGGCGATATCGTGCGCAAGCAGTATGTCAAGGGCATTGCCATGCTGGCGCTGGAAATCGCATACTTCGTGTTCATGGCAATCAGTGGCGTGGACTATCTTTCCAAGTTGCCGACCTTGGGCACCAATGCAGGCGGCAAGAAGCTGGTCGACGGCTTCTGGGTCTACACCGAACCTGACCGTTCCGTGGTCATCCTGTTGTACGGTGTCGCCACTCTGGTTATCACCGCTGCCTTCATCGGCCTGTGGGTCATGTCCGTGCGCTCTGCATACAAGTCCCAGGTGCTGCTCGAGGAGAACGGCAAGGCTCCGAGCTTCATGGACGATGTCCGCGAGCTGCTCGATGCCAAGGCGCACGTTCTGCTGATGTTCCTGCCCACGCTGGGCATCGTCGTGTTCACCGTGCTGCCGTTGATCTTCATGATTTCAATGGCATTCACCAGCTATGACCACAAGCACCTCGTGCTGTTCCACTGGGTCGGCTTTGAGAACTTCGCCAAGGTTTTCTCCAACAGCGGCGGCACTGTTAACGCTGCACTGTTCGGACGTGTGCTGGTGTGGACATTGGTCTGGGCCTTCTTCGCCACTTTCCTGAACTTCTTCCTCGGCATGTTCGTGGCCATGATCATCAACCGCAAGACCACCCACTTCAAGGGTTTCTGGCGCGCCTGCTTCTCCATGTCCATCGCCGTTCCGCAGTTCGTGTCTCTGCTGGTCATGCACACCATGCTCCAGCCGCAGGGTGCGGTGAACCGCATGCTGCAGACGTGGGGTTGGATTGACGGCCCGTTGCCGTTCTTCACCAACGCCACTTGGGCCCGTGTCACCGTAATCATCATCAACCTGTGGGTCGGTATCCCGTACACCATCATGCAGATCACCGGTATTCTGCAGAACATTCCGGCCGATCAGTATGAGGCGGCGAAGATCGACGGTGCCAACTGGTGGCAGATCTTTACTAAGATCACCATGCCGTACATTATCTTCGTGCTCACCCCGTATCTGATCACCACCTTCACGGGCAATGTGAACAACTTCAACGTCATTTACCTGCTGTCCGGCGGCGATCCTACGCCATTGGGCGATTCCGCAGGCTCCACTGATTTGCTTATCACCTGGCTGTACAAGCTGACCGTGGACAAGCAGGATTACAATCTCGGTGCCGTGATCGGCATCATGACCTTCGTCGTGTTGGCCATCGTTTCGCTGATCACCTACCGCAATTCCGGCTCCTATAAGAATGAGGAGGCATTCCGATGAGCAACAAGCATTCCGCAACCAAAGTGGAAAGCCACGGCCTTCTGCACGACCAGAAGATCCGCCGTATCACCGGCGACGTGTTCGCCCACTTGTTCCTGGCCATTCTGGCCGTCATCTGGCTCGTCCCAATCGTATGGGTGTTCGCGGAGTCGTTCAATAAGAACACCGCCCCGTACACCAGCTCCTTCTTCCCGAAGGAGTGGACTCTGGACAACTATAGGGTGCTGTTCACCGACCGCAACGTGTTGGACTTCCCGAAGATGTTCGGCACCACGTTCATCATCGCCTGCTTCACCTGTGCGATTTCTCTGATCTTCGTGCTCTCTGTGGCATACTGCATGAGCCGTATGCGTTTCCGTGTGCGCAAGACTTTCATGAACGTTGTGCTGATTCTTGGCATGTTCCCGGGTATCATGGCCGTCACCGCCATCTACTTCATCTTGAAGGCCTTGGGCCTGTCAAGCGGCACCATGACTACCGTGGCGTTGATTCTCGTGTACTCCGCCGGTTCCGGCGCTGGCTTCTACGTGATGAAGGGCTATATGGACACCATTCCGACCTCGCTGGACGAAGCCGCCCTGCTCGACGGTTGCACCCGTTTCCAGGTGTTCCATAAGATCATCATCCCGATCTGCAAGCCCATGATCGTCTACCAGGCCATCATCGGCTTCCTGACCCCGTGGCTCGACTTTGTCATGGCCAAGGTGATCTGCCGTACGCAATCCAACTACACCGTGGCATTGGGCCTGTGGCTCATGCTGCAGAAGGAATATATCCAGAACTGGTTTGCCCGCTTCGCCGCGGCCGCGGTCGTGATCTCCGTTCCGATCGCCATCCTGTTCATTGTGATGCAGCGCTTCTATCAGGAGTCCATGTCGGGCTCCGTGAAGGGCTAAAGAAAGGCAAAGGATATGACGCTCGTAGACAGCTTCGCACAGCCGAACACGAGCGTCGCCGAACCGTTCCCGCTGTGTCTGGAACGGCCGCTGGGTGCCGTTGTTACTGAAACCGGCACCCAGTTCGCTCTCTGGGCTCCTTCCGCACAGAAGGTGACCCTGAGACTGTTCTCGCGTGGCTCCATGGGGGAAAGCGGCGACGCTCTGATTGGACAGTACACGATGCGTCCGGAATCCGATGGTTCCTGGACGTACGATTTCGCCGACAACATGCACGGCGTGTATTACGACTTTTTGATCGAACGCGATTGCGGTTCCGTCGACCGCATCGCCGACCCGTGGGCGCGCGGGGCCGGTGTGAACGGCCGGCGCAGCATGGTCGTGGACTTCAGCCGCACCAATCCGGATGGTTGGTACCGCGACCATATGCCGGACGTGCCGCTTGCGCAGACGGTGGTCTGGGAAACCCATGTGGGCGATTTCAGCAATGATCCCGCCGGCGGTTTCCCCGAATCGCATCGGGGCAAGTATCTGGCGTTCACCGACGACGGTACGTCTCTGGACGGGCATCCCGACTTTCCCACGGGCATCGCATATCTCAAGAAACTTGGCGTCACCGCGGTGCAGCTCATGCCGATTTACGATTTCGGTTCCGTGGACGAAGAGACCTGCGATCGCTACAACTGGGGGTACGATCCGGTCAATTACAACGTGCCGGAAGGCTCGTATTCCACCAATCCGTTCGACGGGTCGGTGCGCATCCGCGAAGTGAAGCAGATGGTGCAGGCGCTGCACAACGCCGGCATCAAAGTGATCATGGACGTGGTCTACAACCACATGTTCTCGCCCGATAATTGGTTTGAGCGGTCGGTGCCGGACTATTTCCTGCGCCGTAAGCCCAACGGCGCGCTGGCCAACGGATCCGGCTGCGGCTGCGATATGGCCACCGAACGCAAGATGTTCCGCCGGTTCATCGTGGAATCCGTGACGTTCTGGGCGCGCGAATACCACATGGACGGCTTCCGTTTCGACCTGATGGGTCTGATTGACGTGGACACCATGAACGCCGTGCGCGCCGCGCTGGACGAGATTCCCGGCCGTGGACGCGACATCCTCATGTACGGCGAACCGTGGTCCGCGGGCGCCACCGCGCCGCTGCCCAGCGACACCGTGCTGGCTGACAAGTCAGGCCTGTCGAAGCTTGACAGTCGCATCGGCCACTTCTGCGACACCACGCGAGACACCATCAAGGGCCATGTGTTCTTCTCGGACCGCCCGGGTTATGTGAACGGTGGCATGCACGAGAACGTAGCGGCTGCGCGTGAGGCCGTGGACGCGTGGCGTCGCGGCAAACATTCGGAAGGAGTGGCAGGCCAGGTCATTCAATACGTGTCCGCGCACGACGACCTCACGCTGTGGGACAAGTTGTGCGCGAGCTTTGCGGCTGGTTCGTTGGGCAGCACCGTGGCCGAAGGCGTTAACGAAAATACCGTGGATGTGCCAAAAGTCATGTATGACGCCGATTTCTCGGCGGAAGGGCTGGCCGGTGTCGGTCCGCAGATTGCGGCCGCGCTGACCGACGTGATGGACGCCAACAAGCTGGCTGTGGGTATCACGCTTACCTCCGCTGGCATCCCGTTCATGCTGTCCGGCGAGGAGTTCGCACGTACCAAATTCGGCAGCTCTGATTCTTACGATTCCGCCAAAGAGCTTAACTGGCTCGATTGGAACCGTGCATGGCAGAAGCGCGATTTGATTGAGTATTACGCGAAGTTGATTGCATTGCGCAAGTCTGATCCACAGTGGTTCGACGGCAATCGCAATATCGTCGATACGGAAGGCGACGAACTCGTGTTCCGCGTCGGCGATTATCTGATGGCCGCCAATCCAGGCAGACACGTCGGCGTTATTGACGTGGCCGTAACGGGTTTGGAACCGATTGGCGGAATACGGAGATACTGGTGTGGTCTCGGCTCGTCCGTCAGTCCGGTGGAAGGCAATGTGAGCGCAGGTGATGGCGATTATTTGATTGTTCCACCGCATACGTTTGCAATCTGGCGGTTGCAGTAATACTCTCAGTAGGGAAGCTACAAAACGGCGACCGCAAAGCTGCGGTCGCCGTAACCGATACGGCAATGGGGCCGGAAAACCAGAAAGGATACGAGAAGTGGGAGCCGGAGCTCATAATCCACGATATGAGGTGGTATTTTTCGACCTCTACGGGACGTTGATCGACATTCGTACAGACGAACAGAGCGAAACCGCCTGGCAGGCGCTATATGACTGCGTTTGCGAACTGGGTGCCGACTACGAATCGGTCGACGAAATGCGCGAACGCTTCGAAAAACTTGAGGCCCGCGAAATGGTCCATCAAGCCGATCGTGCAATCGTCCGTAACGGATGGGATGAATTCGATATCCTGCCGGTCTACCGGTCGCTGCTGATGAACCGTAGTGAGGAGGCTGAAAAGAAACTGGCACTGCCGCAAGCCGCGCTGAAAGCCGCATGGGCGTTCCGGCAGGGCAGCACCAGCATGATCCGCCTGTATCCGGGCGCACTCGACATGATCGAAGCATTGCAGGAGGCCGGCGTCGTCGTGGCGCTGCTAAGCAACGCACAAGCCTGCTATACTCGCCCCGAACTGGAAATGACCGGCTTGGCGAACGTACTGGACGACGTGATTATCTCCAGCGAAGAGAAAATCCGCAAGCCTGCCCGCGACTTGTACATGTTGGCTCTCGACCGCGAGTTCGTAATCGCAAAAAACGCGCTCATGGTGGGCAACGATGAAGCAAACGATATTATCGGAGCCAATTCCGCCGGTCTCGACGCAGCATACTTCCGTACGGAAATTTCGCCGATGAGCGACCCGCCCAAGTCGGAGCATGCGGTATGTTCGTTTACCGGTGCCGACTACGACGGTCTGCTGAAATTCGTGCTGAACGCGTGAAACGCGCGTAGGTTGCGTCTTGGGCGTACTGGGCGTCTTGGGCGCACGAAAGGCCGTATGCGGAACTGAGGAGGACATATGGAAAGCTATGTCGAGCAGGGTGCTGGAGCTGATTCGATTGAACAGATCGGATTCGGCGGCGCTCGCCGTACCAAGAAGAAGCACCGCGGACTGACGGTGTTCCAGCTCAAGGTCATCGGCGCTGTGGCGTTGGCTCTGTCAGCTGGTAGCACCACCATTGTGCCGCTGTTTTTCGGTTCCGACGTCAATAATATGACGTCGCTGACGGCGATGGTCTTAAGCGAGGTCGTATCTTGGTTTGCTATTCCGATTTACGCGTGGCTGCTGGTGCAGGGTTTCCGTGAAACACATAGTCGCGTCGCGTACGGCCTGCAGCTGTTCATCCTCGCCGTGGTGTGTGAGGTGCCGTACGACCTCTGCACGTCGCATAAGGCTTTCGATTTTGGCTCGCAGAACCCTGTTTTCGGTCTGTTCATCGCGTTCGTTGTGCTTGCCGTGTTGGATTGGGTGGCGGCGCGCTACCAGAAGTCAATGAAGATTGTGCTGTCGGTCGGTCTGGTGTTGATCGGACTGTTGTGGGATCTGCTGCTGCGCGTCGGCCTGCGCCAGCATATGATGAGCGTCGGCTCGGTGACGCTTGGCTTCGTGCTGATTTTCGCTCTGATGCGCCAGTATGAGAATTCGATGATGTTCACAGCCGGCCTGTTCGGCGCCGTGATGATGATCGCGCCGGGCGTGGGCGTGGCGTTCGTGCACTACTACAACGGCAAGCTGGGCTATAAGCATCAGTGGACGAAATGGGCTTTTTACGCGGTTTACCCGGTTATTTTGATAATTTGTGCGATTTGTGCAACACTGGCGTGATTTTTGACAACGTTCGCAGTATGATAGAAACAGATTGAGAGAGCATCGCCGCTCAAGCGAGTGTTTCCAAGGCTGGGAACGTTTGTGATTATGATGCAGAAACCGCAAAGGGGTTGAGAGATGGATAGAGCAGGCATTCGCGAGGTGGCCAAGGCCGCGGGTGTGTCGATTTCCACGGTATCGCGCGCGTTCACGCGGCCGGAACTGGTGTCCGAACGTACGCGCCGCAAGGTGCTGGAAACGGCGGACAAGCTTGATTTCAACATCTCACGTTCCGCGACATCGTTGAAATCGGGTCAATCGTACCGTGTGGCGATGCTGATGAATGAAGAGATCACTAGCTGGTTCAATACGGAAGTGTTCGCTGGAATCGAATCCGTCATGCATAATGCCGGGTATGACGTATCGCTGTTCCAGCACGTCGACACCGCCGAAAACCGCCGCGACTTCTTCACGAATCTGCCGGTCCGCCGCAACGTGGACGCAGTATTCGTGACATCGTTCAGCGTGGAGCCGAAGGAAATCCAGCAGCTCAAGCGCATCCACGTACCGATTATTGGCATCAATACGCCGACGCAAAACGGCTTCGACGCCACCATCTCCATCGACGATGAGGACGGCATGTTCACCGCCGCCCAGCATCTGATCAATCTGGGGCACAAGAATATCGTGTACGTGTGCTCCGATGCGGTCGATTCCATTAATTCCTCCATCGATGCGCGAGGACAGGGCTTCATCCGCGCCTGCAAGACGATGGGGGCCTCCCATGACTTCAAGTGGCGCGTCGTCTCTGTGCCGCGTGGCAAGACCTTCGCCGACTCGGCGTTGACCGCGCTGCTTGCGTTGGACGAGTTCCCGGACGCGATCTGCTGCCAGATGGATATGATGGCGATTCCGCTGGTGTTGCGTTTGGAACGTTACGGCCACCACACGCCGAGTGACTATTCGATTATCGGCTTCGACGATTCGCCGTACGCCGACACTGTGAACCTGACCACCATGCGCCAGGATCCGTATGCGATGGGTCGCGCGGCCGCACAAAAGGCCATGAAGCTTATCGAAGGCAAGCCGCTTGAGAACGCGCATGAGATTGTGCGCGCCCAGCTCGTACTACGCGGCACCGATTCCGTGTACGGCACTGGCCGCTGAGAGCCGAGTCTCATTACCCTTCCGCAGCCCGTCAATGCCGACGGGCTGATTGTGATGGCCTGGGGTGGATTGATAAGGGATACCCCCACTGTAGTCACGGTGTGTGGCATACGTTTTCAGGAAAAAAATGAAACAATTTGCAGTGATGTGTTTCATGACACGCCAATCGGGGGCTGATGAATGATGAATTTCATTCAATGATCAGCATGTGTTTTTTGATTTTGCAATCGTTGACAAACCGTTGAATATCAGGCTTTAAAGCGTTGTCCCCGTGAGAGGGGACGAAAAAACGTATCGGGGGAGGGGGTGTGGGTTCTTTCTGTTTCATTTTGTTTTCATAACTGCAAAGGTTATCATAGTAAACCGTAGGTCAGAGAAAAAGGGAAAACAGAGGTTTCCGGCTGTGTTGCCGGAGATGGGAACAGCGCAGAAGCTATACGTAAAACAGAAGTGATAACGGCATTATGCAAAGGATATCAACCCTCGAGTTGAGGGACTCAGAAGGGTGAACACTTTGCGGATAGGGGACAAGATGAGGCAATGGCGTAATGGTGTCGGCAACGCACCACGACACTATGCAGGAACGCGATCGGCAACCGGTCGCGCGCTTTCGCGTACCCGCTCCCTGACCGCCGCCGCCATAGCGGTAGCCATGATGGCCACCGTAGCAGTAACTTCCCTCCTCCCCACCTACAATGCCAAAGCTGACGAAAGTCACAATGACGGCGCAATCTGCACGCCTACCACAGAACCGTTAGGCGATCAGACCTCCGGCAGCGGTAACGATGAAGATATCGCTACTTTCGTTGGCGGTGACATGTATGTAGGTGGCAAGAAGTCGGGCATTACTTCTGCCAATAACAACAATGCGCCTGAGGGTTCTTACGCTGTTGAGGCCGAAGGCTTGACCGCTGTGAACGGAAAGCTTTTGCTTCATCCAATGAAGCAGGCTTGGAACATCTGGAATAAGGATGGCTCATTCAATCGTTCGCGTGGTTTTCGTTGGGGCATCGTCGGTTTTGGTTCGCAGTTCCGTCCGAAGGACGGTTCGACTGTGCTTTCGGTTGGCGGCAATAGCACCAATTCCGAGTTGAATTGGTTCGGTGGTGCCCAAGGCTGGACCGATAACTCCAATCAGGGTTCCAGCTGGCTTGGGACCGGAGCGGGAAATGACGCTACCGGTGAGACGAATGATCATAAGTTCAATGCGAACATTGCGGGTGCCCAAACCACAGTGCAAAGCCGTAACAACTGGAAGAACGGCGAGCAGTATTCCGTATATGCCATGGGTGGCGACGGCAAAGTCAATTGGAATCAGAACAACACTGTTATTCCCGGAGTGAAGAATCCTTCGACGGGTTCGGATTACACGTATTCCGCATATAAGAATTATGTGGCCACGCTGTCCGGCAAGCTCGCGAAGATTTCCTCCAGCAACACTGTTACGAAAGGCAATGAGGATAATTACACAGGTTCTCGTTATTCGTACAGCTACAACACTTACACAGACAACGTTTACCGGTTCGATATTCAGAGCAATTCGCGTCAGACGGAAATCACGCTGACTGGCAACGGCAAAAACGAGTTGCAGGTGTTCAATTTAGACGCATCAATGCTGAATAGCATTGGTGATGCCGGCGTGGTGTTCAACTTCAAGAACATCTCCGACAATGCTTCGGTCGCCATCAACATCAACGGTAATGGCAATGATGTGAAGTTCCGTAATGGCTGGCAGTTCAAGTGGAACGACGTTGATATCTCCGACGGCTACGTCATGATGAATTCGACGGGCACAAACCGCTACAACAATACGCATGGGCAGGAGTACGTCAAGCGCGCAAGCCAGCTGATGTGGAACTTCTATAACACCAATACCCTTACGATTCTTGGTGGTAAGGGGTCGGGGCGCATCAACACCGGCTGGTACAAGGATCAGAAGCATGGCGACAAGGAAGACTGGTATGGCGTCAATGTAACTGATGATCCGTCTGCCGCATGGATGGGTTCCGTTATGGTAACGGGCAATGATTTTGGTGCCAAGGGCAATTTCCAGTCGCATGTCTCCACTAATGGTCGTGTGTGGACTACTGGCGATTTTGAAATGTACAACAAGGATGTCGTTACCACAAACAGCGGCAATTTCGTCAACGCCGAAGGCAAATATTCCACCTCTGCAGTGGATATGGATCAGGAACGTCATAACCTGTCTTGGTATGGGCAGATGACCACCTCCTGCGCCGCGATCGCTTGGAACAAGGTGGATGACACCGCTGATCACAAGGCTCTCGGCGGCACCAGCTGGACTGTGTACGGCAAGAAGGGAGATGCGGTAAACGGCACGAACGCTCTTGCCACCATCGCCGATGGCGGTTGGAACGATGATGCTGATGCGGAAGGTTCGTTCCAGTTGGGCAACCTCGCCAAGAACGGCACTTACTTCCTTAAGGAATCCGGCACAGTCGAAGGTTACGCGCAAAACACCAATATTTACCAGATCAACACTGGCAGCACCACTGACGCTGTGAGTACCATTGTTAGCGTTTTCGATAGCGCCGGTAATAAAATCGCTGCAGATGCAGACAAGCTGCTGACTGGCGGCAAGATCGTCAATAAGAAGACGGGTTCTTCGATTACATGGCAGAAGGTTGACGGCACTGACGGAGACACGTTGCTGGCCGGTTCAACGTGGAAGCTTTCCAAGATGAATGGCGATACTGCTGAGCAGACGTGGACCGTCACCGACGATCAGTCCGGTACGGAAGTCCAGAGGATTACGATTACGGATGCAAGCGGGAAACCTGTCACATCCGTGTCGTTCACTGATACCACCTCGCAGACGTTTATTGCGACTGCCTACGACCAGAATGGTAATGCGATTAGCGGCGCCAAACTGAGCTGGTCGTCCGGCGATAACACAGTTGCATCGGTTGACCAGAATGGTACCGTCACCCCGACCGGTAGTGGCCATACCACGATTACCGTTACATCGGCTGATGACAAGGTCAAGTCATCGTTCACCGTCGATGTCACCGGCGTGACCATAGTGTCTTCCGTGTCGATCAACGGCTACAGCAATGGAGGCACAATCAATCTTGAGAAGGGCAAGACCCTCAATCTGACTGCTTCTGTGGCTCCTGCAGGCAACACTGTTACATGGTCTACCTCCAGCGCGAATAACGTCTCGCTGAGCGCCCGCATTGGCACGAACGTCACTTTGACCGCGAACAGCGTGACCTCAGAACCCGTTACCATCACGGCCAAGGAAGCTTACTCCAGCCAGACGTTCACTTTGAATGTGAACGTGATTGCCAAGCAGTACCTCACGCTCTACTTCCAGGCGCAAACTAACTGGCCCGCGGATAATGTCAAGGTGCATTACCAGACCACGAACGACACTGTTTGGGCGGACATCAACATGACGCAAATGGATGGCTCCTGCAACAGCTATGCATATGCGAAGATTCCGTTGACGGGTAGCAATGCGATTGACTCGACCAGCCAGTTCGGATTCAAGTACATCAATGGAAACGGTTGGTACGGTCCAGGCAAGGCGAATGTGCCCCAAGCTGATAGTAACTTCAAGTTCACCAGCGGTAGTGAGCTTCCTGATGTTGTGGTGATTTCCGCTGGCCCGTCGTATTCGACCACGGCTCCTTCGGGCTGTGCCGTCACCTCTACCGCTGCGTACCGTAGCCGTCGTGTTGCTGCCCGCAGTGGCGAGCATCGTGCGGTCGCGGCTGTGCTGCGCACCCAGGGCAGCGTGCTGGGCGTGGCGGACGAGACTAACGAGTCTAACGACAACACCAAGGCGGATGAAGACACCGCGGCTGGTAAGTTCAAGGTTTCCGACCTTGCGGATGGCACGTACCATCTGCAGGAGAAGACCGCCCCGAACGGATACGAAGTGTCCAATACGGTGTACACGATCACCATCCAGAATGGAACCGTTACTTGGAAGCCGGCGTTTGGTTCGGACAATGCTGACAACAAGATTGCGAACACTCGTAAGACAGGCACTGTGAAGTGGACCAAGACGTCTTCGGATACTGGCAATTCGGCCCCGCTTCCTGGTTCTGAATGGACCCTCAAGAAGACCAAGTCCTTCTCTTGGGTTAATGGCGTGGCCAAGTACACCGATGTCACTTCGGACACCACGCTTGGCACGGTTACTGACTGCGTGGACGGTCAGAATGCCAAGTGCTCTACCCAAACTAGCAAATACGTTGATTTGAACGGTGCCGCAGGCAAGCTCCAGATCAGCGGCCTGGATTGGGGTGAGTACCAGATCATCGAATCCAAGGCTCCTGACGGATACGATCTCGACACCACCCCGCATACGTTCCGCATCGGTCCGCTGGAAGGCGGCACCATTACCGGCGATTGGTATGCGAACACCAACTTCGAAACTGATGGCAAATCTTCTTATAGCGATGCTTCGCTCACCGTCAACGGCGGCAACGTCGAAAACAAGCCGGGAGTGATTCTGCCGGGGACTGGTGGAGCTGGCGATTATTGGATTTACGCGGCGGCTTTGGTGGCTGCGTTGATAGGTGTTGTTGCGGCTGGAATGGCCCTCAAGGTCAGGAGGCGGCAATGATGAACTCGTCTAGGGCAGGGGGGCTGGACCGTAGCGTAGCGACCCAATACCCACTAGGCAATAACTGAACACACATAACTGAAGATTCAAGATTTCAAACAAGAAAGAAAGGGAGAACAATGAATAAGGTTCTCAAGGGCCTCGTAGCCGTGGCAGCCACCGCGGCAATGGCCGTCGCCGGTTTCGCCGGCGCCTCCACCGCCATGGCGGCAGAGGGCGATGTTACTATCACCATTGGCTCGGAAACTACGCCTGCAAGCGTTGGTGATGTATACGCTGGCTATCGTCTGTTTGACGAAACTGAAGCCACTGTTGGTGAGAAGACCAATGTTGCATACCAGAAGCGTGCTGGCTGGGCTCACTATGATAAGGTTGCCGACGCAATTAAGGCTGTTGACAGCAGTTCTACCGTGACCAAGGACAGCAAGGTCGATGACTTTGTTGATGCCATTGGCAAGTTCAATACTGATCAGATTAAGAAGTTCGCTGAAAGCCTCTATAAGTCGTTGAAGACGGCCAACGTTGATGCTGATGCTATTTCCGCTGCGGTTGCTGACGATGCGACGTCTACTACATTGACTGGCCCGCAGGGCTACTACCTGATTGTTCAGACGGTTGCGGCTAACGATAAGGGCAAGACCATGTCTGCTGTGATCGTCAACACTGCAGGTCAGTCCGGTGTGACTGTTTCTCCGAAGAAGGATACTGTCACGGTCAGCAAGAAGGTCCAGGAGAACCAGGATGGCGTCAACAACCCGGATGCTGAAAACTGGGGCACCGCCGCCGATTATAATATCGGTGATTATGTCCCCTTCCAGCTGACGGGTACTCTGCCTGCCGACTATGCCGACTACAGCAGCTATGCATATACCTTCCACGATACTGCCTCCGCGGGTTTGACGTTTGTTAACGATGCTGCCCACCCGGTGAAGGTCTATGCTGTTAACGGAAGCAATAAGGTTGAGCTTAAGGCAGACGCTACCAACGGTTATCAAGTTCTGACTAAGGGCATTAGCACTGGTGAGACCTTCAATGTGAAGTTTGCCGATCTGAAGAAGGCTCAGGCTGCCAATAATGACACTGTGAACATCGATAAGGACACCAAGATTGTCGTCGAATACTACGCTCAGCTGAACGCTAAAGCTGTGCTTGGTGCTAACGGCAACCCGAACGAGGTCTACCTGGAGTTTTCCAACAACAAGTATGGTGAAGGCACTGGTAAGACCGAAAACCATAAGGTCACCGTGTTTACCTTCAAGCTGGAAGTCACTAAGTATGGTAAGACCGACAGTGGTAAGGAAGCTCTGAATGGTGCTGGCTTCACCCTGTACAAGGCTACCGAGGAGAATCCGACGGACAGCGATTACACCAAGGTTGGCGAAGAGGTTAAGAATCTCAATAGCAATGTCTTCGACTTCACTGGCCTCGATTCCGGCTACTACAAGATTGTGGAAACCACGACTCCTAAGGGCTACAACACCATTGATCCGATTACCTTCACTGTGACCGCTACTTACGACTCCAATAACGAGCCGGGCACTTTGAGTGAACTGGCGGTGTCTAATGTGAAGATTGGCGGCGTTGCGTCGTCTGACCAGACCTTTACTACCGACGTGGCAACTGGTGAAGCTGGTGTCGCCCAGATTAAGACGGATGTAGTCGATACCCCAGGTAGCAAGCTTCCGTCCACCGGTGGCATGGGCACTGTGATGCTGTACGTGGCTGGTATCGCCGTGTTCGTGCTTGCTGGCGCGACCCTGGTGATGGCTCTGCGTCGTCGCAACGCCTGATCGTTCGGATTCCATAAGAATCTGAAGTAACCATGCGAAACCCGTGAGCCGTATTGACGCAAGTCAATGGCGGCTCACGGGAATCGCAATACATAATTCAAAAATCAAAACCAAAATTAAATAACTGAACCCACATATGCTGGGCTGGACCACCTCAATCCCTTGTACACTGCCTAATTTTCTTGAGTATCCAGCCTGGCTCCATATATTTTCCGGTTTGCCGTTGGGGGCGAATCAAACATGCTTACTTTCCAATCCACAGAAGAGGGGTCGGCAATGAAGGAACGCACGATCGCAAGCCGCGTCATCGCCGCATGCTGCGCATTCGCCGCCACATTCGCCGCGGCAGCCTGTGCATTCACTACTCGCGATGCCGTCGCGGCGCCAACAACAGACTCTGCCAGCGGCAGCATCGCCATTTCGTACCACCATAAGAGCTCGGATTCCGAAACGTCCGACGATTCTACCAACTTCGCCATTTCGGACGCCAGCTTCAACCTCTACAAAGTCGGGCAGATCCCGGCAAGCGGCGGCGCCACCTTCGAACCCGTCGCACCGTTCACCGACTCCACCGCCTACCCCGTCGACTGGTCGAAGATGACCGGCAAGGACGCGCAGGTGTGGCGAGACATGGCCAACACGCTCGCCGGACTCATCGCAGTGAACCAACCCGACGCCACGGCAACCGGTGTCACCAACGCTTCCGGACATCTGACCTTCACCGGACTGTCCGACGGCCTGTACTTGGCCGTGTCCGACAGCGTTGACGTGAAGGTCGCCAACGCCTCCGGAAAGAACCAGACATGGACGTGCTCTTCCGGCAGCATGCTCGTCGCAGTGCCCGAAGACGGCGTCTCCGGCGGGTCGCGTGTGCTGAGTATCGAACCGAAAACCGAATGTGTGGCGCAACCGCCGAAAACCGTGGAACGCACCGTGCGTAAAATCTGGAATGACCGGAACAATTCTGACGGCAAGCGCCCCGAATCCATCACCGTGAAACTCCTGCGTGACGGCGAGCCCGTGGAAAACGTGAAGCTGAACGAGTCCAACAAGTGGACACATTCGTGGACAGCGCTCGACGCGGACCACGAATGGACCGTGGTCGAAGCGGCGGTGCCCGACGGCTACACCACCATCTCCGATGTGGAAGGCGACTCCACTGAAATCACCAACACGCACACGCCACCCACCACGCCGGACCAGCCGCACACCGGCGCCGACGTGCAGCAGGCCGCTTGGATTGCCGTGGCCATCTTGGGCGCGGGTTTGGTGCTGCTGATCGTTGCCAAGACGGCTTTGCGGAAGCGGGCGTAGCATAAGTAACGTGACGGATGAATCGGACGCCAAGCCAGCTGCGCAAGTCGAATTGGATGCGCAGGTTAAACCGGGTGCGCAGGTTAAACCGGGTGCGCAGGTTAAACCGGCTGCCAAGCATAAGAAATCGAATGCGCTGCTCAATGTGATGATTGCCATTTCCGCAATCGCCATGATCGGCGCGCTGGGCCTCATCGCGTATCCGACATTCAGCGACTGGTGGAACCGCATGCACCAGTCATACGCCGTAGCAGGCTACGTGGAACAAACCAAAGACATGTCCGGCGCCGAACGCAAGGCCATGCTGAAAGCGGCGCACGAATACAACGAACGGCTCGCCGCGAACGGCGATCGGTGGCACATGACCGACGCGCAGAAGCGCGAATATGATGAAACGCTCGACGTGACCGGCACCGGCATCATGGGATACGTGACCATCCCGCGCATCAAAGTGAAACTGCCCGTCTACCACGGCACCAGCGACGGCGTACTGCAGATCGCCGCCGGGCATTTGGCCGGCACATCGCTGCCCGTAGGCGGAGCGACCACGCACGCGGTGGTCTCCGGACACACCGGCCTGCCGTCCGCCCGGTTGCTGACCGGCTTGGACGAGCTGCAAAAAGGCGATACCTTCGCATTCCACGTGCTCGACGAAACCTACACGTACCAAGTGGACCAGATCTCAGTGGTGCTGCCGAGCGAAATCAGCAAACTGAATATTGAGTCCGGGGCCGATTACGCGACACTGATCACCTGCACGCCATACGGAGTGAACTCGCACCGGCTGCTGGTGCGCGGCCACAGGATTCCGAACCCGAAGGTCCCGGACACCACGCAATACGACGAGCCGGGGGAGATGACGGCTGTGGCGGCTGCTGTTGTGGGGTTGCTTGTATTTGTGGCGGGCTGTGCTCTCGTGCGGCTCGCTGGGCTGTGGCGGCGGTCGTGGCTCGTGCGGCACGGTCGCGTGGCCGGTGCCGCACTGACCGGTGGGCGAGAGGGTGCTGGTGCTGGTGGCCCGCGCCACTCCTCCGGCGTGCGGGGCTAGTCATAGACCCGCCGTGCCGCATTGCTTCTTCCGGACAACGTGGCTGGTATGCGTGCGGGTGGATGCCGCGTGGGCACATATACGGGGCGGCCGTGGCGTCGTGCATGACGACGGATGCCGCGTGGGCGGAATATGAAACCAACGGGCGGCGACGTGCCGCGAATAGCTAGTATCGGGCGTGGAAATACGCGGAAAGGAATCGGCTGTGGGCGGCAAGGTGAGCGGCGATTGGAGAAAAGCGGATCGGCTGTTCGGCAACGACCCGGCAGGGCTGGACGAATCGGCGCGCGGAATCGTGGTGCTGGTCGCCGTCGGACTGCTGGTGGGTGTGCTGTCCGGCATGTTCGGCATTGGCGGCGGCACGGTGATCGTGCCCGCGCTCGTCTGGCTCGGCCTGTCGCAACGCAACGCGGCCGCCACGTCCACGCTGGCGATCGTGCCGACCTCCATTTCCGGCGTCATTTCGTACGCGACCGGCGGGCACGTCGACTGGCTCGCCGCGGCGCTGCTGTTTTGCGGCATGTTTGTCGGCGGGCAGATCGGCAGTTGGCTGCTGTCGCGGCTGCCGGAATTGGTGCTGCGGTGGATTTTCGTGGCGTTTCTCGTGTTTGTGGTGATCAATCAGGTGAGTTTCGTTCCGTCGCGCGACCACCAGATCACTATGACGGTGGCGACCGGTGTCTGCATGGTGCTACTGGGTGTGGTCATCGGCATGCTGGCGGGATTGCTGGGTATTGGTGGCGGCGCGCTGGCGGTGCCGGCGTTGTCGATTCTGTTCGGCGCATCCGACCTGATCGCGCGCGGCACCTCGCTGCTGGCCATGTTCCCGAATTCGATCACGACCAGCGTGGCGAATCTGAAGCGCAATCTGGTGCATGTGAAGGCCGCGCTGATCATTGGGTTGGTGGCGGCTGTGACCGCGCCGCTCGGCACGTGGATTGCGGGGGAGGTTTCGCCACGAGTTGGGGCGATTATGTTCGCCTGCTATCTGTGCGTGCTGCTGGTGCGGTCCGTGTTCGTGGCCGTAAAGGCCACGCGCGCGGCGCGGGTTGCGCGGGGCTGAGTGGCGCGGGCATTTTTCCAGTGGCTGGATGATTTAGTCGCGTGAGTGGTGCGTCAGAGGTGGTTTTTATCCAGTCACTGGGATTTTTGGCGTGTGAGTGGGGTCTGAGAGGTTGGATTTATCCAGCCAGTGGGGGATTTTGGCTTGTGGGGTGCGGTGGGGGTGTTGTTTGACGGAATATGGCGATTTTATTGGCCGTATTCCCCCTGTTCATGCGGTGGATATGTTGCGGTCATCATATGGCGATGAGTGTTCATCTGCCGTTCTTCTGTAGTGCGGTGTGCGTTGGCTTGCGGCGCATAGCGTGGGCGGTGGCATCGAAAGATCCAAGCAATGCAGTTGCGGAAAGGTTCCGCGCAGCCGGAAAACATGGTCGAAACGGGCGTTACCTAACGGGCGCAACCGAAACGGCAGGTTGGACGGCACGGAAGAAACTGCATGGAAGAAAGAAGAAACATGAGCAAGCACAAAGCTTTGAAGGGCGCGATCGCAGCACTCGCATCCGTAGCGACGCTCGGCACGCTCGCCGCACCGGCGCTCGCAGCTGACACCACCTACAGCCCCAACGGCAAGTCTGTCTCGGAACTCGCCAAGCATGGCGGCGCGCAGCGCATCGCCACCATCGGCAACAAGAACGCGAAGAACGTCGTCCTGTTCCTCGGCGACGGCATGGGCGATTCGGAAATCACCGTCGCCCGCGACTACCTGAAGGGCGCCAACGGCCACTTCGACGGTCTCGACGCGGTCGGCCAGCCCGGCGCGCTCGGCGACGTGCAGGCCGGCACCGGTCAGTACACGACCTTCTCCGTCGGCAACGGCAGCAAGGACAGCGCTGTCGGCAAGGATGGCGACGGCAAACTGGTAGCTAACCCCAACCCGGGCAAGCTTACCCCCGTAACCGATTCCTCCGCCTCCGGTTCCTCCTGGGCCACCGGCACCAAGACCTACAACAACGCCGTTGACGTTGATATTTACGGCAATCCGCAGCTGAACCTCTTCGAGCTGGCCAAGGCGGCCGGCAAAGCCACCGGCAATGTGACCACCGCCGAAATCCAGGATGCTACCCCGGCCGTGCTGGAATCGCATTCGTCCGAACGTGCCTGCTACGGCCCACAGGGCAAGACCGACGGCACGTCCAACAATGCCTCCAAGCAGTGCCTCATCAACCAGCTTAAGGAAAACGGCGGCATCGGCTCCATCTCCGAGCAGCTGCTCGACACCCGCGCCGACGTAACCATCGGCGGTGGTTCCAAGTACTTCCGTCAGACCGTGCAGGGCGGTGAATACAAGGGCAAGACCGTGTGGGAGCAGGCCAAGGAAATGGGCTTCCAGACCGTCGAGAACGATCCGGCCGCGATGAACGCCCTGCAGTACAAGGACGGCCAGCCAGTGCTCGCCCTGATGAGTGACGGCAACATGCCGACCAAGTTCAACCCGTCCAAGGCCACCGCCAAGGATCCAGCTAAGGACGCCAACCCGACCGTGTGCACCCCGAACGCCGACTGGCTCGGCAATCAGGGCTCCTCGCTCAAGGACATGACCAAGAAGGCGCTCGATTTGCTGAATGACAACCCGAACGGCCAGAAGAACGGCTTCTTCCTGCAGGTCGAGGGCGCCTCGATCGATAAGCAGGACCACGCAGGCAATGCCTGCGGCCAGATCGGCGAGACCGACGACTTCGACCAGGCCATTGCCTACGCCATGCAGAACGTGGACCTCACGAACACGCTGGTGATCGTCACCGCCGACCACGCGCACACCTCCCAGATCCTCAACGCCCAGCCGGCTTACGCACTGTCCACCGTGCTGAAGACCGCTGATGGCAACAACATGGTCGTCTCCTACGGCACCGCCCAGGACGATTCTCGCGATGCAGACGGCGGCTACAACGGCGGCGACATGGAGCACACCGGCACCCAGCTGCGTATCGCGGCTTCCGGCCCTGGCGCACAGCGCGTCATCGGCCTGACCGACCAGACCGACAACTTCTACACCATCGCTGGCGCTCTGGGACTGGCCACTTCCACCGAATCGCAGAAGGCACTGTCTGACAACGGCACTGTGAAGGTCTCTGCTGCCGACGGTAAGTTCACCGCGGACGTCGATGGCTTCAACGGCGACGCTGTGCTCAGCTACGAGCTGAAGGACAAGAACGACAAGACCGTGGCCGCGTCCGATTCCTCCACTCCGCTCTCCGGCGTGCGCGTCAAGACCGCACAGACCACTCCGATCGCGCTGGACGGCGTCACCGAAGGTTCCGAATACAAGCTCACCGTCACCGGCCGCCAGTCCGGCAAGGCCGTGACCGTCGACTTCCAGGCTCCGGCCGCCAACTCCGCCGATAAGAACAACGGCAAGCCGGGCGCTGGCAACGCTGACAAGAACGGCGTGATCGCTTCCGGCAAGGTCAACAACGATACGAAGGCCGGCCCGTTTGGCGCCGCACTGCTCGGCAAGACCGGCACCGCTGTGCTGGCTGCGGCTGTTGCGATCGCCATGCTGGTTGCCGTCGCGATGCTCATCAAGACCGCGAAGGCCGCCAAGAACGACCGCTGATTGGCTGAATAACCTCCGATAATCCCCGAAACCGCCGCCGCTGAGATGCTCCCCAGCGCCGGCGGTTTTGGGTTTTGCGCAAAGTTGAGTGAGGTGTGCTCAAGAATTTTTGCGATTTCGGGAATAATAACTTGCGATTCAAAGTTGAGTGGTGTAGGCTCAAGTTTTGGAAAGTTCGAGAGACGGCAAACCGAAACTCGGGCGAAAGAACGAACAGAACAGAAAACGCATAGCGAACCTATCTACAAAGGAGACAAGTTATGGGACGCGCAGTTGGCATCGATCTGGGTACCACCAATTCCTGCATCGCAACTCTTGAAGGTGGCCAGCCCACCGTTATCGTGAACGCCGAAGGCGCTCGCACCACACCGTCGGTCGTGGCTTTCAGCAAGTCCGGCGAAATCCTGGTCGGCGAAGTCGCCAAGCGCCAGGCCGTCACCAACGTCGACCGCACCATCAGCTCCGTCAAGCGCCACATGGGCACCGACTGGACCGTTGAGATCGACGGCAAGAAGTGGACCCCGCAGGAGATTTCCGCCCAGGTCCTGATGAAGCTGAAGCGCGACGCCGAAGCCTACCTTGGCGAACCGGTCACCGACGCCGTGATCACCTGCCCGGCATACTTCAACGACGCCCAGCGTCAGGCCACCAAGGACGCCGGCACCATCGCGGGCCTGAACGTCCTGCGTATCATCAACGAGCCGACCGCAGCCGCACTGGCCTACGGCCTTGAAAAGGGCAAGGAAGACGAGCGCATCCTGGTCTTCGATCTCGGTGGCGGCACCTTCGATGTGTCCCTGCTGGAAATCGGCAAGGACGACGACGGCTTCTCCACCATCCAGGTGCAGGCCACCAACGGCGACAACCACCTGGGCGGCGACGATTGGGACCAGAAGATCATCGACTGGCTCGTCGGCGAAGTCAAGAACAAGTACGGCGTTGACCTGAGCAAGGACAAGATCGCCCTGCAGCGTCTGAAGGAAGCCGCCGAGCAGGCCAAGAAGGAACTGTCCAGCTCCACCAGCACCTCCATCTCCATGCAGTACCTGGCCATGACCCCTGACGGCACCCCGGTGCACCTGGACGAGACCCTGACCCGTGCCCACTTCGAGGAAATGACCTCCGACCTGCTGGGCCGCTGCCGCACCCCGTTCAACAACGTGCTGCGCGACGCTGGCATCAGCGTCTCCGACATCGACCACGTGGTCCTCGTCGGTGGCTCCACCCGTATGCCGGCCGTCAAGGAGCTCGTCAAGGAGCTCACCGGCGGTAAGGAAGCCAACCAGTCCGTGAACCCGGATGAAGTCGTGGCCGTCGGCGCAGCCGTGCAGTCCGGCGTCATCAAGGGCGACCGTAAGGACGTCCTGCTTATCGACGTGACCCCGCTGTCCCTCGGCATCGAAACCAAGGGTGGCATCATGACCAAGCTGATCGAGCGCAACACCGCCATCCCGACGAAGCGTTCCGAAGTCTTCTCCACCGCTGAAGACAACCAGCCGTCCGTGCTCATCCAGGTCTACCAGGGCGAGCGTGAGTTCGCTCGCGACAACAAGCCGCTGGGCACCTTCGAACTGACCGGCATCGCTCCGGCTCCGCGTGGCGTCCCGCAGATCGAAGTCACCTTCGATATCGACGCCAACGGCATCGTGCACGTGTCCGCCAAGGACAAGGGCACCGGCAAGGAACAGTCCATGACCATCACCGGTGGTTCCGGCCTGCCGAAGGACGAGATCGACCGCATGGTCAAGGAAGCCGAAGCCCACGAGGCCGAGGACAAGAAGCGTAAGGAAGACGCCGAGACCCGCAACCAGGCCGAGTCCTTCGCCTATCAGACCGAGAAGCTCGTCAATGACAACAAGGACAAGCTCTCCGACGATGTGGCCAAGGAAGTCACCGACAAGGTCAACGAGCTCAAGGAAGCCCTGAAGGGTGAGGACATCGAGAAGATCAAGTCCGCCCAGAGCGAGCTGATGACCTCCGCCCAGAAGATCGGCCAGGCCCTCTACGCACAGCAGGGTGCCGCCGACGCCGCCGGTGCGGCCGGCGCTGCTGGCGCAGGCGCTGCTGGCTCCGCTTCCAACGGCTCCGACGACGACGTGGTTGACGCTGAAGTCGTGGACGATGACGACAAGGACAACAAGTAATCATGTCCGATTTCAACAAGGACGAGTACCTGAACGACCTGCCTGACATGGATGACCTGTCCGGGCAGGCCGCCCCGGCCGCCGCTTCCGCTGCTGACGGCGCTTCCGCCGATTCCGCCGCTGCCGCCGCTGGCGCAACGCAGGAAGGTGCAGCTCAGCCGGCTGCCGCGCAATCGCAAGAAAACGGCGATTCCGCTGCCGCTGACGGTGCTGACAAGGCAGACGCTGCCGACGGCAAGGCCGACGATACGCTGACCCCCCTTGGCCAGGCCAAGAAGGAAGCCGCCGAATATCTGGAGGCGCTGCAGCGCGAACGCGCGGAGTTCATCAACTTCCGCAACCGCGCGCAGAAGGAGCAGGAACGCTTCCGTCAGCACGGCATCATCGACGTGCTGACCGCCCTGCTGCCGGCCCTCGACGACATCGACCGCATCCGCGAACACAGCGAAATGGACGATTCGTTCAAGGCCGTCGCCAACAAGATCGACAAGGCGTTCGAGAAGTTCGGCGTTGAGAAGTTCGGCGAAAAGGGCGAGGATTTCGACCCGACGAAGCATGACGCGATCCTGCACAAGCCGGATCCGAATGCCGAGAAGGAAACCGTCGACACCGTGGTGGAAGCCGGCTACCGCATCGGCGACCGCGTGATCCGCGCGGCCCGTGTGGTCGTGGCTTCTCCGCAGAACTGATCGCGCATTCGCACAATCCGCGTATCCGCGCGAAACGCATGTGACGAGTAATCGGGCCCCTCTGAAAAACGAGGGGCCTTCGATTACCTGAAACAACGGTTCAACGACAACTGTTTGAAAGTTTGAAAAACTGTACTTTTTACTGCATGAAGACCTCACGAAAGGAGGCACATCATGGCTGAGAATGAATGGCTGAGCAAGGATTTCTATAAGGTCCTCGGTGTCTCCAAAGACGCCACCGACGCCGAAATCACCAAAGCGTACCGCAAGCTGGCGCGCAAATACCATCCCGACCTGAACAAGACGAAGGAAGCGGAGGAGAAGTTCAAGGACATCTCCGAAGCGTACGACGTGCTGAGCAACAAGGAGAATCGTCAGAAATACGATGCGATTCGCCAGTTCGGCATGGGCGGCGCGCGTTTCGCCGGCGGTTCCGGCCAGGGCGGCTTCGACGCGGGCGCGTTCTCCGACATCTTCGGCTCGATGTTCGGCGGCGGCGCAGGCATGGGCGGCAACGGCTCGCGTATCCGCTTCCAGACCAATGGCGGCGGCAATCCGAACCTCAACGACATCTTCTCGATGTTCGGCGGCGGTGCGGGCGGCCCGGGCGCAGGCTCCGCCTACGAACGCTACGGCGCTGACGATTACGAGCAGCCGCAGCCGGAAAACGGCGAGGACCGCAACTCCAAGATTCGTCTGACCTTCCGCCAGGCCGTCAAGGGAGCCACGGTTTCGCTGTCCACGGACGGCAAGAAGTTCAAGACGCACATCCCCGCCGGCGTGCACGACGGGCAGAAGATCCGTCTCACCGGTAAGGGCAAGCCGGGCCGCAATGGCGGCAAAAACGGCGATCTGTACCTGCATATCACCGTCGCCGAAGACCCGAAATTCACCCTGCGCGGACGTGACATCATCATGCCGCTGCCCATCACCGTCAGCCAAGCCGTGAACGGCGCGAAAGTGACGGCCACGGATATCGACGGAAACGAAATCGCCTTCAAAGTGCCTGCCGGCTCGTCCAGCGGCGCGGAAGTGCGCATCGCAGGCAAGGGCGTGGTGAATCCGCACGAGAACGGCGATTTGGTCGGTCGTGTGGAAATCCGCGTTCCGGAGCATCCGAACCTCGTTGCCAAGCATGCGGCGAAGGAATTCGACAAGGCATGCGGTGACTTCGCCGACGAGCTCGCTCGGGAGCGCTGACCGCCATGGCACGCTCATCGCGGACTTCCCAAGCCTCCCAAGCGCGCGCCGCACGGCAGATCAAGCGGCTGTATGAAATGTGCGCCATGGCGATCGTGGCCGGCCGGGCCGACCTGGACGGTGCCGCCGAAGTCGGTTTCGACATCGAGCTGCCCGTCTTCTCGGTCGGTGCGGCCGGCGAACTCGCCAACGTGCATCCGCAGACGCTGCGCCAGTACGATCGCCTTGGCTTGGTCGTACCGCAACGTACGGAAGGTGGCGCGCGACGCTATTCGCTGCGCGACATCTCCCGCCTCGCGCAGGCGCAGCAACTCAGCCAGGAGGAGGGCATCAACCTGGCTGGAATCACGCGCATCCTCGAACTTGAGGAAGAGAACCGCGAGCTGCGCCGCCAAGTGGAGCGGCTGCGCAAGCCGGCCGGTTCCAGCGTGTTCGCCGCGGACGCGGACGGTGGCATCGTGGAAGTCGAGCGGTCCCAGCGCGCGCGCATGTGGCGCAGGCAGCTGCGAGCCGATGCACGGCAGCTTCCGTCGCGCGAATCCGTACGGGCGGAACGTGCGGAAGAGGGGGACGATATGGGCTCCAGGTCAGTGGTAGTTTGGGGAATTCGCTGACAGCCCATTCGCTGACTTTCCTGAAAAGCGCTGGAAAACCCTAAAAAAATCTAAAAAAACAGTAAAATCGGGCATATATCGCGGGGGTATGCCCGATTTTGGTATGCAACTACTCATAACGCCGCATCTGTCTCGCAATGATGTCTCTATTGTGAGGAATAATATTACGTATCCGCGTTGAAGTTCGTATTTCTTCCGGCTGGCCTACAGCTTCGATGAAATATGACTGCTTATTTCCGCGAAGAATCGGGGGAGGGCATGCGGTGGATACAGAAAGGTTAGGAGCGTACAGTGCCAAGAGTTGCGTTCACCGCAAAGACCCGCAAATACCTGGGGTCTCTCGATGCTGTGGAATCAGTCACTCAGTATCGAATTTGCTATTCCAAGGAATTCCGTGACGACTGCATGCGCAGGTATGCCGAGGGTGGCTCGCCTGCCGCGATTTTCCGCGAGGCCGGCTTGGATCCGAAGATCATCGGCTACAAGCGCGTCGAGCGTTGCATTGCCCGCTGGAAGGCGGAGAATGCCGAGAAGGCCGCTCAGGAGCAGGAGACTCAGGAGTAGTCGCACGCAAGTCTTGCGATTCGTCTAAAAGGGGTCTATGACGGATTGCTGCGATTGCGGCCGACCGATTTCGTCGGATGCGTTGTTCGTTGCGGAGGCACTTGGGGGATTTCCAAGTGCCTCCGTTGCTATGGGTTGGTTGCTGCGTTGGCTTGCGCGAATTGGCTTGTGCATGAGTCGGTTTGCGTGAACCGATTGGTGCGAGCCGATTGGTATGAACCGATTGGCGGACCGGCTTGATGGAACCGTCCCGTTTTTTCTGCGCGCTGAAGCGCTTCCGTCGTGCCGCTCTGCTGAAATGGTCGTAGCTGACGAAGAATGTAGCTATCGGAGAACGAAGCGTAACGATTGCGAGGAAACGTAATGACCGAGCTGAACAACGGTATCCAGAACGGCGCCCAGGAAGTTTCGAAGCTGATGCTCAAAGCCGTGTTCTGGGACATGGACGGCACGTTGATCGATTCCGAACCGTATTGGCACGAAGGCGAGCTGAAAATCGCAGCCGACCACGGCGGATACTGGGATGAGGACCTCGCTTGGCAGGGTTCCGGCACGCCGGTTCCGGACGTGGCACGCCGCATGGTGGAGCACGGCTGCAAGCTGTCGATAGAGGAAATCGGCAAAGGCATGATCGATTACGTGGCGCAGAAGGAATTCGAACGCATTCCGTGGATCGATGGCGTCGAAGACGTGCTGCTGTCGCTGAAGGAGGCGGGCGTGCCGTCGATGCTTGTCACCACATCGCCGCGTCATCTGGCGGAAAACCTGATCGCGCAGGCGCTGGACGGCACGTTCGCCGGTTACGTGTGCGGCGATGACGATGTCGAGAAGAAGCCGTCGCCCGCACCGTATCTTGCGGCGGGCCGCAAGCTTGGCATCGCGCCCGAAGACATGAAGTATTGCATCGCGGTGGAGGATTCCATGTCCGGCCTGCGCTCCGCGGCCGCATCCGGTGCCACCACGCTTGGCCAGACCGGCTTCATGCGCATCGACAATTCCAACGGCCCGCAATTCGCCTCAATCAACGGCTACGATGGCATCACCGCCGCCACGCTCGACGCCTACGTACGTAGCCGCAACGCCTGACGCCTCCGCAATGCGTGTGGTGCGTCTGCACAACCGGCGCGCCACACGACATAATCGCCATTATTAATGTTTAATCGAAGTCGATATCGCCGTCGTTTTGCAGAAATTCCATGAGATTGAGGTGACGTACGCCGTCGCGCTGCAATGGTAGCGGATCCAATGTGAACAGGTATTTCGGATACCCGTCCGCCAATTTGCTGAACGGGCGATATTCGCGTTCCTCGACCTGCGGATCCTGAACGCTCATAGACACTTGGATATAGGCGTACTGGTTGCGCTTTCGGACAATGAAGTCACATTCAAGTTTGCCGATGGTGCCGACGCTGACGTCATAGCCTTTCGACCGCAGATGCGTATATAGCGCGTTCTCCAGTGACGGACCGTAGCTGACTCGCGTATCGGTATTACGGGCGAACCGGATACCGGGATCGGCAAGATAGTATTTTTCCCCGCCCCTGAGCGACTTGCGGGATTTCAGATCGAAGCGAGGACACTTGTAGAGGATTTTGGCGCTTTCCAGCAGACGGACGTAGCTGGAAAGCGTTTCGCGTTTGATGCTGATGCCTTCGCTGTGTTTCAGATACGCGATAATGCCGGAAAGATTTGTGGGCGCTGCGAAATTATTGATGAGATAGTCCTGCACACGGGTGAAAGTATCGCGATTGCGTACTTTTTTGTGGGCGGTGATGTCCTTGTTGAAGATCTGCCCGATGACGTCTTGAATATATGCGGCTTTTTCGTCGGGATCGTCATATTCCAGCGATTTCGGGAACCCGCCGTATGTGAGATAGTCGCGGAAGGCTTGCGATACCGGAATTTCCGGTTTGTTTAGGAAATTCCGCATGCCGAGGTATTCCTGAAAGGAAAGGGTGAACATTTCCAGCTTGATATAGCGGCCGGTAAGTTTCGTGGCAAGCTCTCCGGACAGCAGATAGGAATTTGAGCCAGTGATGAAAATGGAGCAATTACCTTCCTCCCGCCAGCCGTTGATGACGGTTTCGAAGCCTTTCACGTTCTGTACTTCATCGATGAACAGATAACGCAGTCCTGCACCGTAGGCATTCGACATGGCTTGTTCGATGAGTTGATCGAGTTGGTCCGGAGTGGTTACGTTGCGGTATTCGCGGCGATCGAGGTTGAGGTAGATGAGATTGGTTTCAGGGATTCCCTGCTCAAAGAGCTCGTTGAGAACTGTGATGAGCAGGCTGGATTTGCCGCATCTGCGGATGCCGGTGATTACTTTGATGAGACCGGAATCGTTGTAGAAAGGACGGAGCTTGGCCAAATAGTGCTCTCTGCGATAGGTGCTCATGTGGTGCTCCTTGTGACTTTTTAGATACCGATAATCCCTGAGATGTGGTTTAACGGGGTCAAAATTGCGAAAATTGCAAAAATGACCCCGTTAAAACGCTAGTTTAACGTATTTTTGGGTTTGTGTGGACTGTTTGACGTGGACTATCGTACGGGTTTTGCGAAAAATGCGATTTTAACGGGGTTAAAATCGTAAAAATCGCGAAAATAACCCCGTTAAATGGCTTTTTAGAAGTCGGCATGTATGGCGATTCGGCTGGGTTGCGTTTGCGTGGCCGGTGCGGACGGCGCGGTGCGTGCGTGCGGACGGGCGTATGCACGGTGCGAAGAGCGCTGGAAAGTGCGTATGGGAATCGCAAGAAATGCCGGAAACGGCGGAAAACAAAAGAAAAAGCCCGCTGCGGTGGAATGAATGCAGCGGGCTTCGTGGAGCTGACGGTAGTCGAAACCGCGACCTCTTCGATGCGAACGAAGCGCTCTACCAACTGAGCTACAGCCCCATGTGCGTCACCTTGTTTAGCAAGACAACTCTCGAAATATTAGTACGGAGTGTGGAAAAATGCAATTCCACACTCCGCGTGTTGTGCTTGCGTTGTATTCGCCGATATTTTTACGACGATTGAACGCTGCTTATTCGGCGTCGGCGGTTTCCGCAGTGTCCTCGGCAGCCGGCTTCTTCTTGCCGAACTTGGCCTTGAGCAGGCCGACGATCGTCGGAATCAGCGACAGCACAAGAATCGCAATAATCACCAATTCGAAATGCTTCTGCACGGCCGGAATACCGCCGAAGAAATAGCCGAGCAGCGTGAACAGTGTGGACCAGCACAGACCGCCGAGCACCGAGAACGGCGTGAAACGGCTCCAGCGCATGCCGGAAATGCCGGAAATGAACGGCATGAACGTGCGGATGAACGGGAAGAAGCGGCCAAGGAACACAGCCAGCGGACCCCACTTCTCAATCATTTTCTCGGTCTTTTCGATGCGTTCCGGAGTCATGGCCTTGACTTTGCCGGATTCGATGATGCGACGTCCGAAGAAGTGGCCGATCCAGTAGTTGCACTGGTCGCCGATGATCGGGGCGCACCAGACCACCGGTAGCAGCGCGAACAGCGGCAGCGCTGACACGCCGGTCTGTGCGTCGGGGGCGGCGAAGAAGCCGGCCGCGAACAGCAGCGAATCGCCCGGCAGGAACGGGAAGAACACCACGCCGGTCTCAATGAAGACGATAAGGAAAATGAAGCCGAGGGTCGGCGCGACGCCCATGGCAATCCAGCTGGCGATCGCGGTACGGGGGTCCTTGATGAGGTTGACGAAGAAATTGATGATATTCATAGGTCTCTCTGTGTGGTTTTGCGCGGTTGCGCGGGGTCGGTTCGTGTGGCTTGCTTTTCCATCGGGCGCAACGAATGTGCCGTTGCGAACCAATCACAGACTACCAACGGGTCTATGCAGTGTGCGCCGCAGTGCGACGACGGGTGGCAAATCTGCACAAATCGTCAATATGTGCCTATGGGAGCCTATGTGCGTGTGCTTGTAGGTGGTGTCCGGCCGGTGCGTGCCCGGTGGTTGTCTGGTGGTTGTCTGGTGGTTGTCCAGCGTGCTCAGCGGCTGTCCGGTGCGTCCGGCGCGTCCGGCGTCCGCGTGGGGCACGCCGGCGAATCCTGGCCTGAACTCGTTGTATTACGGCGATCGTCAGATGGTGCACGAGTCGCGTCCCATCTGATTTTGGCGATTAGGTGGCGCAAAACGTCGCACGTCTTTGATTTTTGGCGGTTATTTTCAAGTCGTGCGACGCCGAATACCCCCTAAGTGTCGTTTTCGACCGGAAAATGCCGGTTAGAGGGTATTTTTACTCGATTAAATGTCGCACGACTTGATTTTTTGGTCCGAAAAGCGAAGTCGTGCGACAAAAAAGACGTGAAAAGACGCGGAAAAAAACGCAGGAATGGCGATTATTCGGCAATCGCGTCGGCTGTGGCAGAGCCGGTCGTGGCAGCGTCGGTATCCGCAAATGTACGACGCATCCACGCGATCGCAAGTTTCGGCCAGACCTGCACGCACGGTTCGATGCCGTTGACCCCCTGCCATGCGGTTTCGGCGGTGCCGAGTGACAGGCCGTGGCCGCCGTTGGGGAACAGGTGCGCCTCGACGCTCACGCCGGCCTTCTTGCAGGCGTCGACGAGCATCAGCGTGTTCTCATACGGCACGCAATCGTCCGGAACGGTATGCCAGACGAACACCGGCGGCGTCTTCGCGTCGATATGCTTTTCGATCGAAACGGCGTCGAGCGCTTCCGGATCGGCCTTGCGGTCGCCGAGCAGCGCATCGAAACTGCCGCGGTGGGCGAGCGGGCCGGACGTGACCACCGGGTAGGCGAGCATCAGGCCGTTCGGGCGCACCGCATCCGCGTCGTAACCATGTGCCGCGAGCACGTCGTCGCTGGCGGAAGTCGCAAGATTGGCGGCAAGGTGGCCGCCGGCGGAGAAGCCGATTACCGCGATCGCGTCGGCATCGCAATGCCATTCGTCGGCATGCGTGTGGATCCGCCGCATCGCTTCGGCCGCTTCCAGCAGCGCGACCGGGAAGATGGACGGTTTCACGGAATAGCGCAGCACGAACGCGTTGAAGCCGGCTGCAAGGAATTGCATGGCGATTGGTTCGGCTTCGCGGTCGGACGTCATTTCGTAGCCGCCGCCGGGAATCACCAGCACGGACGGGCGCTTGCGATTCGGGTCGATTTCGCTGCTGTTGTCAAGGCAGTAGCCGACGAACGTGGCCGTGCTGCCGTCGATTCCGGAAATTTCATCTTCAAAATAACGCATGATTCCATGCTATCGATGGCATGTCCAAAGTCGTGTTGAATCGCCGTCTCACCCCCGTCTGAGAAAATCCGAATCCTACGCAAAGGAAAATCCGAATGTTACAGAAGGGAAAATCCGAATTCGTGGCAAGTCTAGACTTACCGTTGACGAGACAGCAGCGGTAAGTCAACGGCAAATCGATAACGCGTCAGGCTCCTAGCGTGCGTATCGGAATGACGTAGATGCCGTCTTCGCGTCGGTAGGCGAACTCGCCGACGCCTATCAGAACGGCCAGGAATTCCGGCGCTTTGGCTCGGGCCTGGGGGTTCTTCAACAGTTTGGCTTTCATACGATTCAGATTTTCCGCGGCCTGCTCCACCTTGTCCTGACTGCTTTTGATTTCGATACCTGCCCAACGCCCATCCGCAAGTTCGATGATCGCGTCGCATTCAAGGCCGGAATCGTCGTGATAGTAACGTACCGGCTCCATGCCGATATCCGGCAGCGCGCGGGCGTATACCAGCAAATCGCGCATGCACAGGTTTTCAAACAACAGTCCGAAAGTCTGCCAGTCGTTGAGCAGTGCGTGTGGATTGATGCCAAGCAGTGCGGCCGCGATGGAAGGATCGGCGAAGTATCGGCGCGGTTTGGTCAGCATGCGTTTCGGTGAACGGTGTGGCGGCACCCAGCCGGGGATGTCGTCGATGACGAACATATCGGTGAACATTGCCACGTATTTGGAAACCTTGCTTGCGGAAATGAAATCGTCAAGGTGTTCCTCGGTGCCGTACATGTCTTTGCGCAACGTTTCGAATGTTACGGATTGACTGACGTTGCGGGCTAGCGAATTGAGCAGACGTCTGGCGATTTCCGGATCGTACCCCTGTTTCGGAACCCCTTCCGTCAATGTGAGGCGGATATATTCGCGAATAAGGATCTGCGCGTCCTCTGTCGGCATGTTTTGCGCTTCAGGCCAACCGCCACGGCAAGTGATGTCGAACAGTTTCAGGGTGTCGTTGTCCGCTTTCGACGGTTCGAATCTGCCTTCGAACAATCCGGCAAGACTGACTGCCCCGGTTGAGTCCCCACTTTCGCACAGGCTCATCGGGTTCATGCGGATGCGTCCGATTCGCCCAGCTCCGGTATGCTGCGGGCGGGTGTCCTTTTGTGGAGTGGAAGAGCCGGTGAGCAGCCACTGGCCTTTGCTGCCGGGCTCATCGTCGACCTTATGGCGAATTTCGTCCCAGATTGCTGGTGCGATCGCCCACTCGTCAATGACGTGCGGGCGATCGCCGAGCAGCATAAGCGATGGGTCTGCCTGTGCCATGGGCAGGTTGTTGTCGCGGTCGACGTAGGTGATGCTGTTTGCGTGCGCGCGTGCGGCCCATGTTTTGCCGCACCATTTGGTTCCTGCGATTTCGACGGCTCCGAAAATGCGCATGTACCGTTCGATTTGCTTATCCACGATACGTGGGCGATAGCCGTTCGGCTTGACGTTCTGCTGTGCCATATGTGTTCCGTTTCCGTATCGTTTGTAGGGTTTATCCGGCGTTCTAGAAAATCCGAATCCTAGGCAGTGGAAAATCCGAATTTCGTTTCGATGATAATCCGAATTATATGCGATGGAAAATCCGAATGTGCGACGAGTGAAAATCCGAATGTTGCGGGAGGGAAAATCCGAATATCTGGTGGATGCGTTTTTGGTTTTCTGACGGATGCGTCGTATCTGTAGAAATGAACCGACGCACGTTTTTGCCGGTGTCGGGTTAAATGCTGTTGAGGTCGTTGCTGGCGTATTGGATGTGCTGAGATTCGATGAGGGGTTTCAAAAAAGCTCGGCGTGGCGTTTTCTGCTTCCTGGCTATCGCTATGCGGGGTGGGGGTAATCCCCATCTGCGAACCTTGCCCGGTATGATCGGTTTTGCGGTTACACTGTGTGTTGAATGTGCTCGTTAGAACGCTTGCATAGGGGTTTAGATATGGCTGGAATCAAAGACGTCGCGGAAAAGTCCGGAGTGTCCATCAGCACGGTTTCCTATGTGATGAGCGGCAAGCGCTCCGTGAGGGACGATACTAAGCGCAAGGTGATCGAGGCCGCGAGGTCGCTTGGATATCGTCCGAAGCATGTAGAGCATATGGACCAGTCGATAGCTGCCTTGCTGGGCGTGGGCGATGGCGCTTTGCCTGGCATGCCGAGCGGGCGTCCTCGGACTAAGGTTTTGGCGCTGAGCTCGCCTGTGCATGAATATACGGATTACACGAATTACGCGGCATTTTTCTTCGCTCTCGCTACGCGGGCTAAGCGTTATGGGTATGACATTCTTTTACTGATGCACGAATACGGTGACCGGGAATTGGTAAGGGTCACGCGCAATGGCATGGTGGACGGCATCATGCTGCTGGATGTATTGATGGAAGATTCGCGTGCCGATCTTGCTTCAACGTTGGATGTGCCCGTGGTTTCCGTCGGTTACCCCGCGAATACCGGGGCGGTGTATTCCGTCGATTTGGATTTCGAGCGGATGGGCCGTGAAGCGATAAGCCGGATTGCCGATTTGGGCCATAAGCATGTGGTGATTGTCGGGACGAGTGACGTCGCGTATGAGGATGGTTCGAATTATTTGATTCGCTTTCGCGATGCTGTGACGAAATATGGCCTTGATCTCGGTGTCAAAACCGATTTCGTGGCCTCGACTGGTTATGGAATGGCGGACGTGCGGTTGATGCTTGATTCGGTCTTCGCCAGTGCTCCACAGACCACTGCGATTATTTGTCAGACCAACGCCACGCATGTGAACAACCTGTTGTTTGCGTTGCAGGAACGTGGATTGAGTGTGCCTGGCGATATTTCAGTGATGGCCGCTTGCACGCAGGGCATGCAGCAGCTTCCTCAAGGGGTTGATGAGATGCCTATGAATCCGCATGCCGTCTGCTCTCGAGGGGTTGACATCATGATGGAGATACTGAGTGGGCAGCGGCATGATGTCGGCGCGGTGGAGCTGTTGCCCGGCAAGTATTGCGCTCGTGGCACGGTCGGCCCCTGCCGTCCGCGGTAGCTTATTATTTCGATTGTTTTTTGCGGTCTTTTATCCTTTCTTCTATTCATGATGTGCGGTTATGTACCGTGTTGCCTTATTTTCGGTGATTTTCTGATTAAGTGATTCAATGAACTTATTTATCGAAATAAATCGAAATAAGTTGAAATACGCTTCGGGAAAAACATATCATTGTAATCAATGAGATTCCGATTCGTCTCGGATTTCATTTCAGTAATGGAGCTGAAAAAGGAGAATGCAATGAAGTCAACCCGTAGAATCGTTGCGGCTGGTCTGGCTGTGGCGACCATGTTCGGTACCCTTGGCTTGGCCGGATGCGGCAGCAACAGCGGTAGCGAGCAGGAATCAAATCCGAAGACCATCAAAATCTGGCATTACGAGGAAGACAACGGTGCACAAGGCAAGGCGTGGGCCAAAGCCATGGAAATCTTCGAGAAGAAGACCGGAGTCAAGGTCGAGTTTGAGAAGAAATCCTTCGAGCAAATTCGTCAGAACGCTGCTCAGATTCTGAATTCCGATGAAGCGCCGGATGTTATGGAATACAACAAGGGCAACGCCACTGCTGGTCTGCTCGCTAGCCAGGGACTGCTCAGCAACCTGAACGATTACGTGAAGAAGTACAACTGGGACAAGAAGGTCTCAGGTTCTTTGGCCGCTACCGGTAAGTACAACGACAAAGGCGTTATGGGATCCGGTGACTGGTACGGCATCACGAACTACGGCGAAGATGTCGTGATGTACTACAACAAAGACATGTTTGACAAGTACGGCATCGAAATCCCGAAAACTTTCGATGATCTCGAAGCTGCAATGCAGAAGTTCGTGGATAACGGTGTGACCCCGCTTTCCGAAGGTGTCGCGGAATATCCGCTGCAGCATCTGTGGTGGCAGCTGGTCTTGTCTAAGGCGAATGACAAGTTCATCAAGAACTACGAGATGTACGATGGCGACGTCGATTGGCAGGGCGAGGCAACTACCTACGCCACTAAGACCATCAAGGACTGGGTGTCCAAGGGCTATATTTCCAAGGACTGCACCGGTACCAAGGCTGAGGATGCCGGACAAGGCTTCATGAACGGTACCTATCCGATGTTCTTCTCTGGCACTTGGTGGTTCGGTCGTTTCCAGAGCGATATGAAGAATGCCAATTGGACGTTCTCCACCTTCCCGGATACCGATAAGGTGGTCGGCTCTTCCGGCAACATTTGGGTCATTCCAGAGAACTCCAAGAAGAAGGACCTTGCCGCGCAATTCATCGACATCACTTTGAGCGATGAAGTTCAGGACCTCATGGGCAACTCTGGTGGTCTGCCGATTGCGGCTGATCCTGACAAGATCACTGACGAAAAGACGAAGGAGCTTATCACTTCTTTCAACGGCGTGCTTGAAAAGAATGCCCTTGGCTTCTACCCGGATTGGCCGACGTCCACCTTCTACGATGAGCTGAATTCTTCCCTGCAGGAACTGGTCAATGGTACTTCCGGTGTGAAGGACGTGCTCAATCAGATGAAGGATAACTACGACAAGGGCGTGGAGGCCGCTGGCGTCAAGTCCTGAGTCTGAACCTAACGGTTCAACATCTCAATCACCATTGCCATGGCGTCGTTGAGAACGTGGCGGCGCCATGGCCCTTATATCAACACTTCTGCCGTCAGTAACGGGCACCGTGGCCAGGAACGGCGGCAATCTAAGTTGTTCGACTCAACCGCATTGCGGAGCATCTTAGTCTCAGATGAAGATCGATGCGAATCATGGGAAGTGGCATACTAATGAACACTCACGTTAATAAAAATCAGGCACACGGCCAGCAGCCAACTGCCAGAGAAAAAGGGATGTCGAGGATTCCTGGCAATCCGTCCAATCGATTTTGGCTGTATCTGCTTCCGGGCTTCCTGATGCTGCTATGGATCATTATTGTTCCGGCTGTCTGGAACATTTATCTCAGCTTCACCAACTACCGAGGCATCAAACCGCCGCAGTTCGCCGGTCTGACCAATTGGGTGAGGCTGATGAAGGACACCACTTTCTGGGTGTCGTTCTGTAACTCGATTTGGATGATCATCGCCATGGTGGTCGTTCCTATCCTGCTCGGTCTTATCCTCTCATCGCTGGTATTCGACGTAGTGCAGAAGAAGTTCGGGCCGAAAGTGGCTTCTACCATGCGAGCTGTCTACTATTTCCCGCAGCTGCTCCCAATCGCTGTCGCCTCCTTGGTCATGGGATGGATTTTCCGTCCGCAGAATGGTGCGTTGAACGCGTTGCTGAAAGCTGTGGGATTAGGGTCTCTCCAGCATGACTGGCTTGGTAAGCCGGATACTGCCTTGATTTTCCTGATGCTCATCATGATTTGGATTCAGGTTGGCTATCCGTTGGTCATCTTCATGTCGGGTTTGCAGCGAGTTGATCCGGAACTCTACGAAGCTGCAAGCCTTGACGGAGCGAACTGGTGGCAGCGCTTCCTTGCGATCACCCTGCCGGCCATCAAGCCTGAGATCTTCGTGGTGGCATTGACCTGCACCATCGCTGCTCTTAAGGTGTTCGGCCCGGTCTACATGCTGACCAAAGGCGGTCCTGGTACCAGCACCATCGTGCCGTCGTACTACTCCTACGTGCAGTTCTTCCAGTCTCAGCAAGTTGGCTATGGCGCAACAATCGCCACTGCGCTGACCGTTGTCATTATCGTCGTAGCAGTTATCTTCACGAACCTTCAGGAGAAGGTCGCGAAGGAAGATGAGGAGTAGAGCCATGACTTCCGCAACCAATATTCCCGTGCATGTTAAGAAAAACCGCACTGCAGGCGATTGGGCGATTCTCATTCTGCTCATCGTCGGCGGTCTGGTCATGTTGTTCCCGTTTATCGTGCTGTTGCTCAACGCATTCAAAACGACGGCTGACTACAACTCATCGGGGCCGCTGTCATGGCCGAAGGAGTTCAGCACCGTCGGTCTGATGAAGTTCTGGAACCGTGTCAACTATCCCGAAAAGCTGTGGAACAGCATTTGGACTTCAGGCCTCGTGGCCATCCTCGCCGTGGTGCTGTCCATGTTCAACGCATTTGCGCTCGGTATCGGACGAGTCAAGGGCCGTCGTTGGATAGTCCTGCTTATCATGCTCGCCAACATGCTGCCGCAGGAAGCCATGCTGTACCCGCTGTACATCATGTTCAAGAAGATCGGCCTGTACAATTCGCCATGGGCAATCGTCATCATCTTCACCGTCATCCAGAGTGCTTTCGGTACCTATCTCTTGTCATCGGTATACGGCACATTCCCGAAATCCATACTGGAAGCGGCGACTATCGACGGCGCAAGTCGTTGGACCATCTTCCGTAAGATAGTGTTCCCGATTTCCAAGCCGACGCTGAGCGTCATGCTCGTGTTCTTCTTCATCTGGACATGGAACGAGTATATGATCCCGATGGCCTTCCTTATTGATAATTCGACGCAGACCATCCCGATTGCGGTCAGCTCGTTGACCGGTGACCGTCTCATGGATGTGACGACCACTGCTGCCGCATCGTTGATCAGTATCGTGCCAACGCTTATCTTCTATTTGATCTTCCAGCGCACGCTGTCCCGTGGTATTACCGCTGGTGCTGTCAAGTAGTTGAATGGCATGTAAATGCTCCGGTGATTCCTGTTCTCTTCTTTCCCCGGAGCTTATATATAGAAAGTTCTATTTTCACTAATGTAGTGAGCCAATATCCTTAAGGAGCAACAATGAAGTTCACCAATGGTTACTGGATGATTCGTGATGGCGTTAGCGCACTGTACGCACGTGAGGCGTATGAGTTGGGAATCGGTGAAGACGGGGAAAGCCTGAATATCCTGGCACCGACAACGGTGATTCGAGGACGTTACGATACGTTGAATCTACCTACGTTCGACATTGATGTGACCTCGCCTGCGGAAGGTGTGATTCGCGTCAGGGCTGGGCACTGGCAGGGGGCTACTGACTATCCGGGATTTCCTCTGAACGCTGACGAGCCAGGTGGTCGCGGATATGTGCACGCAACCGCGGAAGGCAACGGCGATGGCGAAGTGGGCGAGAATGGTGCCACCGTGTCCCTGACCACTGGCGGTTTGACTGCGAAAGTGGTCAAGGGCGCTCCATGGAATCTGACGTTCCTCGGAGAAGATGGCAAAGTGCTTACCGAATCGACGGGAAAGTCGCTTGGCTGTTTCAATCTGAACAAGCTTTCCAATGTGACGGCACAGCCGGTAGGTGAGTTTGGCGTGACCATGGACGGCTCTGCCTATGACGAATCGGATGTGTTCACCGGAGTCCAATTGCATCTCAGCGTTGGCGAGAATGTGTACGGCTTCGGCGAACGATTCGGCGCGTATGTAAAGAACGGCCAGACCATCGATATCTGGAATGAGGACGGCGGTACCGCTTCCGAGCAGGGCTATAAGGACATTCCGTTCTACATGACATCCAACGGATACGGTGTGCTGGTGAACAACCGTGGGCACGTCTCCTTCGAAGTGGGATCGGAAAACACTGAGGCCGTGCAATTCTCGGTGCCGGGGGAGACCATCGATTTCTGTGTGATCTACGGTCCGACGCCGAAGCAGATTCTTGACCGCTATACCAAGCTGGTCGGCCGCCCGGCCAACGTGCCCGCCTGGAGCTATGGACTGTGGCTCACCACTTCGTTCACTACCAAGTATGACGAGAAGACCATCAACTCCTTCATCGATGGCATGGCCGAACGCGATATTCCTTTGAGCGCATTCCACTACGACTGCTACTGGATGCGTGAATTCCATTGGACCGATTTCGAATGGGACAAGCGTTTCTTCGGAGATATCGAATCCACACTCAAGCGTTTGCACGAGGATAAGGGTCTGCATATCTGCGCATGGATTAATCCGTACATCGGCCAGCGTGGTTCCATGTTCAAGGAAGGCAAGGAGAAAGGCTACCTTGTCAAGAAGGCCAATGGCGAAATCTGGCAGACCGATTTTTGGCAGGCGGGCATGGGGCTGGTGGATTTCACCAACCCTGAAGCACGTGAATGGTTCAAGAACAAGGTCAAGAAGCTGCTGAACCAAGGTGTAGACGCGATCAAGACCGATTTCGGCGAGCGCATTCCACGAGATGTGGTCTGGTATGACGGTTCTCCTAAGCTCTCCATGCACAATTGGTACACGCAGTTGTACAACCAGGCCGTCTTTGAAGCCATCGAAGAGACCTACGGCAAGGGCAAGGCTTGTCTGTACGCCCGTTCCGCAACCGTCGGCGGACAGCAGCAGCCAGTGCACTGGGGCGGTGATTGCGAGTCGACCTTCAACGGCATGGCCCAGACGCTACGTGCGGGATTGTCGATTACCAGCTCCGGTTTCGGCTTCTGGAGCCATGACATTGGTGGTTTCGAAGGTGCCTATCCGGATCCTGCGGTCTACAAGCGTTGGGTGGCTTTCGGACTGCTTGGTTCCCACTCGCGTATGCATGGTTCCACCGTGTATCGCGTGCCATGGCTGTTCGATGAGGAAGACGAGAAGAATGGTGTGGTCAACGCACCGGGGCAAACCGCCGTCGATGTGGCCCGCACTTTCACCAAGCTCAAGCTTTCCTTGATGCCGTATCTGTATCAGGTGGGTCTGCAGCCGCATCTGCACGGAACCCCAGTGATGCGCTCGATGTTCGTCGAATTCCCGGATGACCCGACGTGCCGCACGCTTGACCGTCAGTATATGTTCGGTCCGGATCTGCTCGTGGCACCGGTGTTCACATATTCTGGAGATGTGGAATACTATCTGCCGGCCGGCACGTGGACCAACTGGTTCACCGGTGAAAAGGTGGTCTCTGAACATGGTGTATGGCGCAATGAACGCCATGGGTTCGACACCATCCCGTTGTGGGTGCGTGATGGCAGTGTGCTGGTCACCAAGCCTGGTGCCGAGACTCCTGAATATGAGTATGGTAAGGACGCATTGGTTTCCGTGTTCCTGAACGATGGTGATGACGCCAAGGCCGTGGTGACCGAGATGGACGGTTCTACCGTTGTGTTCTCCGCCAGAAAGACCGATGCCGGTGTGGAGGTTTCCAGTTCCGATGGTCGCGGGTTCACCGCTCGTTTGGGATTTGGCGAAGCTGTGACCGCTCCGGAAGGCAAGGTGCTGCTATAGCGGTAGATTCCCGTTCTTTCGAGTGGGGGTGAAAGGCTGCGTCAAACGCTGGTTTATGCGTTTGACGCAGCCTTTTCATTGCTCTAAATTTAGATTTTTTGTTGTGGAGAATGTGGCGGTTCTTTGATTGGTTGGTTGCGAAAGACGGAGAAATGGCGGGAGCTGATGGTTTGGGGACGCTGTGGGCGATACTGGAAATATGGAGAACTTGAGCGAACAGACTGATGCCGAGAAGGCTGGTAACGCCGTGAAACAAACCGTGAAAACAAATATTGGTCAGATTGCCGAAATCGGCGAGAACGCGGAAAATGCCGAGGGAACCGCGCAAGCCACGGAACGTGCCGAATTCGGGCTCGACGGACTGGTCGCCGACGTCAACATTCCGCGCGGAACGGTCGTGCTCGCCGCCACGCCGATCGGCAACACCGGAGACGCGTCCGCCCGCCTGATCGCCCTCATGGAAGGCGCCGACATCGTGGCAGCCGAGGATACGCGCCGCCTATACGCGCTCGCGAACCGCCTCGGCATCCGCGTGCCCGGCCGCGTCATCGCCTACCACGACCACAACGAACGCGACAAGGCCGACGGCCTGCTCGACCAGGTCGAACAAGGCGCCACCGTGCTCGTCGTATCCGACGCGGGCATGCCCACCATCAACGATCCGGGACTGGCGATCGTCCGCCGCGCCATCGAACGCGGCCTGCCCGTCACCTGCGCTCCCGGCCCGTCCGCCGTACTCGACGCGCTGTGCCTGTCCGGCCTGCCGACCGACCGCTTCTGCTACGAAGGCTTCCTGCCGCGCAAGCACAGCGAACGTGTGCAGCACCTGCGCGCGCTCAAATCGGAACGTCGCACCATCGTCTTCTACGAAACCCTGCACCGCATCGACGAATCCATGGCCGACCTGCTTGACGTGCTCGGACCGAATCGCAAAATGGCGTTGTGTCGCGAGCTGACCAAGGATTACGAGCAGATCCGCCGCGGAACCATCGCCGAAATCCGCCAAAGCGTCGTCGACGATCCGCCGCGTGGCGAAATGGTGCTCGTCATCGCCGGCGCTTCCGAAGAGGAGGCCGACGCGGCCGCGCCCGCAACGCTGTCCATCGAGGATCTGGCGGTGCTGTCAGTCGACCGCGCGCAGGAAGACAACCTGCGTATCAAGGACGCGATTTCACAGGTCGTCGCCGAACATCCGCTGTCCGACGGCTCGCTCGCCAATCGCAAGCAGGTCTACAATGCCGTGCTTGCGATGAAGGGCTGATCGCTTCCGGAACCGTTCATTTCCAACGATTTCAGCAATATCCGCAGCGCTTCGGGCACATCCGGCCCGCCGACCTGCGCAAGATATTCCAGCATCGCAGGCGTCGCCGAAGGATTGGCGACCAGCCACTTGCGCAATCGCGGCGCATATTCCGCGATATGCCACAGCACATCTTGTGCGGTGTCGGCGCTGCACGCCACCAACGGCGTCAATTCGATCGGCGGCGCAGGCGGTTCGACCAATGCCCGCTGCCGCGCGTGCGGCTGATATTTCGGCGGCGCGCGACGTCGTTCGTGGCGTTTGCCATGGTGTCCATGCTGTTCATGTCGTTGCCCATGACGTTTGCTACGTTTCGCGCGCTCTTCATATCTCTTGCCTGCCGTGCGCCGCGACTGTGCCGACGCTTGCCGCGTCTGTCTCGTCTGCCGTGGTTTTTCCGACGGCCGTTGCGATTCGCGCATATCCGTCACTGCTTTCCGTCAATCGTCCGGAAAAACTGGCGTGCCCGTGGCGCGTTGCGAATATGGGTGGCCTCCTGCATGACCTGCAGGCAATCGTCGGGGCGGAACCGGAATTCCTGCATGAGCATGCATACGATTTCCGTGACCGGCGACTGCGTTTCCGGAGTGCAGTTCATGGCAAGGTCGCATGCGGTGCGTGTGGGCGTGGTGACGGTGATCGGGCCGACGTCGGTGACATGTTCGTCGGGCGCCTGTCGGTTGAAAACGCTGACTTTGCGACCGTACCTCGCCGTTCGGTAATGCGCTTTTGAAATGATGTCGATCGTGTTGGGAAACATGCCACCCAACCACACCCACGCAGCGGTGCCGGCGCACGCCACGGAACGACTCGGCATCAGCGTTGAGATGATGCTGGCGCGGCCGTACAGCGTGCGCGAATCGTGATACGAGTAGGCGTTGTCGTTGTCAAGTTTGCATACCACGCCTAGGGAATGCAAACGATTCAAACAAATGGGGCCGGGCAGGTCGGCGTCGCCCAAAAGGGGAGGGGAGGTATCCATGCGGGGTACCGTAGCTGATACGGAAAGCGGCGTGCCACCGGCTTCGCGAAAAAAGTGGATAAGTGGACGATGATTGTTGCGTGATACAACAATGTGGATAACCTTGTGGACTACCGTAGCCTGATGCAGGCCGGTCTGCGAGAACGTCATCGACCCCATCCGCCCGTTTTCCGCCAATCGGAATGCGCCGAAAACACGGGATATGGCGCTTTGTATAATCGGGCACCATGAGTCATATTTTGGTGAATGTTGCATGGCCGTATGCCAACGGCCCCCGTCATATCGGCCACGTCGCCGGCTTCGGCGTGCCGTCCGACGTGTACGCGCGCTACGAGCGCATGAAGGGCAATGACGTGCTGATGGTGTCCGGCACCGACGAGCACGGCACCCCAATCCTGGTGGAAGCCGACAAGGAAGGCGTGAGCGCGCAGGAGCTCGCCAACCGCTACAACCGCGTGATCGCCAAGGACCTATGCGATCTCGGCCTGAGCTACGATCTGTTCACCCGCACCACCACCGGCAATCACGAAAAGGTCGTGCAGGAACTGTTCAAACAGTGCCTCGAAAACGGCTACATCTACAAGGGCACCCAGAAAGTCGCCATCTCCCCGTCCACCGGACGCACCCTGCCGGACCGCTACATCGAAGGCACCTGCCCGATCTGCGGCGCCGACGGAGCCCGTGGCGACCAGTGCGACGCCTGCGGCAACGAACTCGACCCGGACGAGCTGCTCAACCCCGTATCCAAGATCAACGGCGAAACCCCGCGCTTCGAGGAAACCGAACACTTCTTCCTCGACCTGCCGGCGCTCGCCGAAGCCAATCTCGCGTGGCTCAAGACCCGCGAAGGCTGGCGCACCAACGTCATCAACTTCTCCATCGGCCTGTTCAAGGAAGTCAAGCCGCGCGCCATCACGCGTGACATCGACTGGGGCATTCCGGTGCCGGTCAAGGGCTGGATCGACAACCCGAACAAGAAGCTGTACGTGTGGTTCGACGCTGTGATCGGCTACTTGTCCGCATCCATCGAATGGGCCCGCCGCAAGGGCGACCCGGAGGCATGGCGCGCATGGTGGAACGATCCGACCACCCCGGGCTACTACTTCATGGGCAAGGACAACATCACGTTCCACTCCCAGATCTGGCCGTCCGAAATGCTGGCCTACAACGGCCAGGGCTCCAAGGGCGGCGAAGCCGGCAAGCTCGGTCCGCTGAACATGCCGGAGCAGGTCGTGGCCTCCGAGTTCATGACCATGGAAGGCAAGAAGTTCTCGTCCTCCCGCGGCATCGTCATCTACGTGAAGGACATCCTCGCCCGTTACCCCGTGGACGCCGTGCGTTACTACATCTCCGTGGCCGGACCGGAAAGCTCCGATTCCGACTTCACTTGGGCCGAGTTCGTGCGCCACAACAATGAGGAGCTCGCCGCATCCTGGGGCAACCTGGTGAACCGCGTGGCCAACCTCATCAACAAGAACTTCGGCGAGATTCCGGCGTTCGACGAGGCTTCCGCCACCGACGAGGACCGTGCGCTGCTGGCCGAAACCAAGGCCGCGTTCGAAACCGTCGGCGGACTCATCGAGAATCACCGCCAGAAGAACGCGCTGTCCGAAGCGATGCGCGTGGTCGGCGACATCAACAAGTACATCTCCGCCACCGAACCGTGGAAGATCAAGGACAATCCGGCCCGCCTCGGCACCGTGCTGCACACCGCCGCCCAGGCCGTGTCCGACGCCAACCACCTGCTGGCCCCGTTCCTGCCGCACTCCGCACAGAAGGTGTGGGAGGCCCTCGGCGGAACTGGCGTCTTCTCGCCGCTGCCTCATCTGGAAGAGGTTGAGGATTTCGACAAGCCGGGCTTCACGTACCCGATCATCACGGGCGACTACAAGCTGGGCGAAACCGTGCATCCGTGGGCTTCCGAGCCGATCGTGGCCGGCACCTCGGTGCCGAAGCCGCACCCGATCTTCGCGAAGATTCCGCCGGAGGCCGTCGAGGAGGAGCTCGCCCGCTTCGATACCGAGCTGAAGGCCCGCCGCGAAGCCGAGGCCGCCCGTCTCGCCGCCGAAAAGGCCAAGCTCGAAGGCTGATTTCAACACGCAACCCCCTACATGTGTCACGATTTGAAAATTACAGCACTTTTTCAAATCGTGACATATCGCGTGGCTTTTGAATCGCCATTCTTCTGCTTTCCTATGCCTTCCGGCACATTCGCGCACTTTCCTGCAAAAATCGCTTGCCATTCATCTGCCATTTAACGCGACCGCCATTTACAATGAGAGCGGAGATATGCAAGGCTGCAGGAAGGGGCTCTCCATGCTGGATATCAAACGCGTACTGAAGGCCGCGCCTACGAAAATGCGTTCCCGTGAGCCGCTGCAGCAGTTGTGGACACCGTGGGGTGAACGAATCGACCATGAATGGCTGTCCGCGCGCGCCGGCAACAAGGCGTTCAATCCCGCCGAGGAAGGCGAACGCACGCTGGACGAGGGTCGTACCCCCATACTCGGCGAGCACCCGCGCCCGACCATGGTACGCGACAACTGCACCATGCTCAATGGCTGGTGGGATTACGCGATCGCGTCCATTCCGGAAGACGAAACCGCGCCGAAATGGCGCAAAACGGCGGCGATGCTGACCCGCGACGAAGCGGTCCGCGCAGTCAAGGAAACCGCCATTCCGCAAACGTTCGACGGCAAGATCCTCGTACCGTTCTCGCCGGAATCCGCGCTGTCCGGCGTGCACCAGACCATTTACCCCGACAACCTGCTGTGGTACCGCACCGTCGTGCATCCCGTCACGCTCGGCGGAGAGGAAACGGTCCGGCAAATCGGCGACGCGAATCGCCTCATCCTGCATTTCGAAGCGGTCGATTATGTCTGCGCCTGCTATGTCAACGGCCAGCTCGCGGGCACGCACGTCGGCGGTTACCTGCCGTTCGACGTCGATATTTCGGCATTTATCGACCCTGATGACGCGTTTGAAATCGCGCTGTGCGTCTACGATCCGAACGATTCGGGCACGCAGTTGCGCGGCAAGCAGAAAATCGAGCGCGAAGGCATCTGGTACACCGCGCAAAGCGGCATTTGGCAAAGCGTCTGGCTGGAAATCGTGCCGGAAGCCTACCTGCGCACGCTGACACTCAAGGGGGCATTCGACGGCAAGTTGTTCGTCCGTGCGGAAATCGGCGGCGACAAGCCGAACGCGAAACTGCACATCGTCGTCACCGACCCTGCGGACGGCACGGTGGTGGCGGATGAGACGCTGCCGGCGGGCGTGCGCAAGGTGCGTGCGGAAATCGCAACAGCTGCCGAACATCTGTGGTCGCCGGCCGATCCGTATCTGTATGACGTGCGGGCCGAATTGCGATACGGGTCGGCGAAACCCGCGGAAACGGCGGGTGATGCGGCGGTCGCGCAATCGCAGCCGATGGATGTCGTAAGTTCCTACTGCGCGTTCCGTTCCGTCGAAATCAAACCGGATACGAAGGGGGTGGCGCGCTTCCATCTCAACGGCAAGCCGCTCTTCGTCAAAGGCGTGCTCGACCAAGGCTACTGGCCGGACGGCCTCATGACCGCGCCCGACGACGAGGCGCTGACGCATGACATCACGGCCATGAAAAACGCCGGCTTCAACATGCTGCGCAAGCACATCAAAATCGAGTCGGCCCGCTGGTACTACCATTGCGACCGCCTCGGCATGCTCGTCTGGCAGGACGCGGTGTCCGGCGGCGGCACGGACGGCGAATACAATGCGTGGACCACGAATCGTAAGCCGACGCTCATCCGCTCCACATGGAACAAATTCCGCGACGACACCGCCAAACATTTCACGGCGCTCGGCGCGGACGACCCGATCTACCGGCGCGATTGGTCGCGTACGTGCGACGCGATGGTGCACATGCTCGGCGGGCACCCCTCCATCGTGACGTGGACGCTGTTCAACGAAGGCTGGGGCCAATTCGACGCGTGCGACGCAGCCGAACGCATCCACGCGCTCGACCCGACCCGTCCGATTGACGCGACCAGCGGCTGGTACGACCAGCATTGCGGCGATTACCACAGCGTGCACAACTATTTCCGTCCGCTGGAAATCTACCCGGACAAGGGTCCGTTGCGCGGATACGTGGCCGAATTCGAGAAGAAGCACCGCCGTCGCCGCAGGACCGCGCATTACGTGGTGCTGCCGGTCGCACGACACGGCGTACGCGCGTTCGTGATTTCGGAGTTCGGCGGCTTGGCGCAGCTCGTACCGGAGCATGCGGCGGTGTCGCGCGCCTACGGTTACGGTGAATACGATTCGATCGACGATTGGCGGGCCGCCGTGCGTTCCGTGCTCGCCTCCGCGGCCGCACTGGAATCGCGCGGACTTGCGGGATACGTGTATACGCAGGTTTCCGACGTGGAGGAAGAGCTCAACGGCCTGCTGACCTACGATCGCCGCGTCGACAAATTCGTTGAGTGAGACGCACGATTGCGTGTGAGTGTACGGCGTCGTATAGCGGTGTCTCATGACGGTGTCCGTATTGCGGATGCCGTGCGATCGTCTGTTGCCGCGCTGAACAAGCTGCAGGAAGGCCGTTGGGGCGATATTTAGTGGGATAAACCCCCGAATTCGCACCGTCGTGACATTTCCGCTACGAAATTCTCAGGGAATTGACAGGAACGCACATCGTTCCTCCAAGGGTCGGGCGGTTATATAGACCATGTCAACGGTTGCGGCTGTTGGCGAGATTCCTTTGGAATCCCATAACTGAACCCTTCTTCTCTCTTCTCTCTCAGCCGGCGGCTTTCTCTCCGCCGGCTTTCTTTTTGCCGTCTTGCTTGTGGATGGTTGACGGCTTGATTCGGTCCGCTTGCTCGTGGATATCCGAGGAGGCTCTCCGCACGAGGGAAAAGCATGTGCCGCTGGCCTGTGCTTCACGCTTTCCTGCACTGAAAAATAACCGGTAAACGTTTTCTAAAAAATCGGAGTGTCGCATGCCGCCATGACCTACACTTGAATGCAATATACGCAGCATACAAGCGCGGCAGGGTTGCTACTCAATGCGAGGCAAGACCTGGAACGACGTCACTATACGTCGTTCCAGGTCTTTTTTGTTTGCTGCGATTGCTGCATCTCATATCGATGAGGATCGATGGGAATGGAAGGTGGAATCATGACTGCGGTGCAGACGTCCAATCCAGTACACGACGCCGAAGGTGCGGTGGAAGCCGGCATCCATGAGGTCGGCGCGACGATCGACGCCGTCGAGCGGGAGGTGGGGCGTGGCGTTTCCACACGTTTCCCGCTCAACAGCGCGTTCATCTTCACGTTCGGCGCGCTGGGAGGCATGCTGTTCGGCTTCGACACCGGCATCATCTCCGGAGCCTCGCCGCTCATCGAATCCGATTTCGGCCTGTCCGTGGCTCAGACCGGGTTCATCACATCATCCGTGTTGATTGGTTCCTGCGCGGGAGCCCTGTCCATCGGCGCGCTGTCCGATCGTTTCGGCCGCAAGAAGCTGCTGATTCTGGCGGCGATACTGTTCCTGCTCGGTTCGGGCATGTGCGCGGGATCCACGGGATTCCTGATGATGGTCGTGGCCCGCATCATCCTCGGTCTCGCCGTCGGCGCGGCCTCCTCGCTGACTCCGGCATATCTTGCCGAGCTTGCGCCGAAGGAACGTCGTGGATCGCTGTCCACGCTATTCCAGCTGATGATCACTTTCGGCATCCTGCTGGCATACGCGTCCAATCTCGGCTTCCTCGGCCACAATATCGCCGGCATCCGCGATTGGCGGTGGATGCTGGGGTCGGCGCTCGTGCCGGCGGCCCTGCTGCTGATCGGCGGCCTGCTGCTGCCGGAATCGCCGCGATATCTGGTGAGTCGAGGCAAGGATCGTGAGGCGTTCAAAGTACTTACCCTTATTCGCAAGGACGTCGATCAGACGCAGGTGCAGCTCGAGCTCGACGAGATCAAGGCCGTCGCCGCGCAGAACACCAAGGGCGGTGTCCGCGAGCTGTTCCGCATCGCCCGTCCTGCGCTCGTCGCCGCGATCGGCATCATGCTGTTCCAGCAGCTCGTCGGCATCAACTCCGTGATCTATTTCCTGCCGCAGGTGTTCATCAAAGGCTTCGGATTCCCCGAAAACCATGCCATCTGGGTGTCGGTCGGCATTGGCGTGGTCAACTTCGTGGCCACTATCGCGGCCACGCTTATCATGGACAAATTCCCCCGCAAGAAGCTGCTGATCTTCGGATCGGTGACGATGACCATCGCCCTCGCGGTGCTGGCCGTGCTTAACTTCACCGGCGATGTGGCCACGCTGGCTGTGCCGACCATGGTGCTGATCGCCTGCTATATCCTCGGCTTCGCGCTGTCGTGGGGTCCGATCGCATGGGTGCTCATCGGCGAGATCTTCCCGTTGAGCGTGCGCGGCATCGGCAGCTCCTTCGGTTCCGCTGCCAACTGGCTGGGCAATTTCGTGGTCTCCCAGTTCTTCCTCATGCTGCTGGCCATGTTCGGCAACAACGTCGGCGGCCCGTTCACCATCTTTGGCGTGTTCTCCGCGCTGTCCATCCCGTTCGTGCTGCGTTTCGTGCCTGAGACCAAGGGCAAGTCGCTCGAACAGATCGAAGAGGAAATGGTCCGCCGCTGATACGGCGTCGCGGCATCGACGGCCATTGAATGGGGCGGGCACTCCGGAGGAGTATTCACCCCATTCACGTTATTCAACAGCGTTCGTATGAGAAGCGGCGGATTCGATCAAGGCATTCCCGGCTTTCCTCAAGCCATGGCATGCCGATGACGAACACATGCCCCAACGTCTCATGGCGGCGCGGCTTCGGGTCGAACAATTCAAAATCGGCGCCTTTGCGCGACAAGGCGGCGGCCAACGCCAGATTGTCGGCTTCAAGGAAATCGTCGCCGCAGGTGATGATGAGCAAGGGTGGCAGATCGACGTTGAACGCCAGACCCTCAGCGGTGAGGAACTTCGGATCGGCGGCTTCGAGCCCCGCAAAGAAATCGACGCCCAACATCTGCTCAAGACCGATACGGCGGTTCGGGTCATACCCGACCGTCAGCTTGCGGCCCATGGTCTCCAACGACGCCGAACTGTACGCGCCGCACACCGGAGCGGCACCCGTGAATCGGATGCCGGACGGCTTGTCGACGCCAAACGCAGCCGCGGCTTCCGCATTGTTTTCAATGGCCAAGGTCAGTAGCGTCAACGCACCACCTGCGGAATCGCCGGTGAGGAACACCGCGTTCGGATTGACCGGATAATCGGCCATATGGGCTGCGATCCAACGCAATGCCGCCTGGATATCGGCCAATTGCCCACGCAAGTCGGTCTGCGGCGCCGGACGATAGTTCAATGAAAACACCGCGAAGCCCTGTTCCGCGAGATGCACGTTGAAATTCCGGTTCAGCTCCTTGTATCCGTAAGTGAATCCGCCGCCATGGATATCGATGTACACCGGCAGGGTGTGCCCACCGCGCAATACCGCGTCATGCGGCAGATACAGGTCGAGCAAATGGCCGCGGCACGCTCCCGCGGCCGTATCGTACCCGCCATCCGGCAGGTAGGCGAGGTCGGCGATTACATCGATGTCTTCCGGCGTGCTCCAGCGTTCGGAACGCGGCGTATCGATGGCGATCGCGCCAAATCGCATTCCCAGAATGCCCGGCAGCAGGTTCTCGGGAACCCCTTCGAGGTCGCCCGTGGTCTCCGTCCAACGTTCCGCGTTCCTGAGCATGTCCTCCGACAGGCCATATTCCGCAGCGAACTTCGCGCGGATGCGCTCCAAGTCCGTCATCCTTGCCGTCCTTTCCTCGACGTGCGTCGCCGATGCTTGTATCGATAGTTCGAGCTTGATTCCATTATCGTGCGATGTTCCGATGCGATGCTCCGATTCCGGCGAGCCAGGCTCCGATGACGGTTTTCGCAGCACCCGCAAACCAGTGGTATGTAACGGTATATATGTTGATTTTATTATGATTGCGACACGCCGAAAACGCATCTGTTGCATCGGCGTACGGTTCGTTTAAAATAAGTCGAGTTTGCGAATCCGAACAGGGGTTTCGGCCGGCGGCGGCATGCCGGTGACGGGACGCTCGACACACGACGGACGTGAATCGTGGCGGCAACGAATGGCCGCAACACCACAACCCAACAACAACCCAACCAAGACCCAAGCAAACAATTCGAAGGAACGCTACGTATGTATGTCGATCCGAAACGCAACCAGCAGGCGGGCAACCTTGCATGGATCCTGCCGTACTGCAAACCTGACCTGCCGCGCGTGGCCGGCGCGGTCGTACTGTTCTGCGTGAACAACACCATGGCCCTCATCATCCCGCTGCTGTCCGGACTGATCGTGGACCGTGTCATCACCCAAGGCCATGTGGACGAACTGACCCGACTATGCGTCATGATGCTCGTCTTCACCATCGTGCGCGTGGCCTCGCGCTACGGCTACCAGATGTGGATGGAACGTTTCGGACAAAACTCCGTATTCCGCTTGGTGAGCGACGAATACGAAAAGCTGCACGAGCTCGACTTCACCTACTTCAACCACACCCGCACCGGCGACATCATGAGCCGCATGACTTCCGACACGGACGCCATCCGCCATGCGCTAAGCTGGGTCAGCTATCAGGCGCTCGACTGCGTGGTCATGTTCATCGGCGCTCTCGCCATGATGTTCACCATCGACTGGCGTCTCGCCCTGGCGCTCGCCTGCGTCACGCCATTCCTCTTCATCCTGACGCGCGGACTGTCCTCGCATGCGCGGCCGCTGTTCTTCGCCATCCGCAATTCCCTAGCGGAAATGAACTCGATGGTCGAGGAAAACATCGAAGGCAACCGCGTGGTCAAAGCGTTCGTCCGCGAGCCGTACGAGACCAAGAAATTCGACGAGCGCAACGACGACTACATGCAGCGCAATATGGACCAGGCCTACAACAGCCGCAGATACATGCCATGGCTCGACGGATTCGGCTTCTCCCTGCAGCTCATCACCTTGGGATTCGGCGGATTCCTGGTCATCACAGGCCATATGACCCTCGGCAACCTGGTGGCGTTCAACTCCTACCTGTGGATGATCGATGGTCCCGTGCGCCAATCCGGCTGGCTGATCAACGATTGGCAACGTTTCAACGCGTCCTGCATCAAGATTCGCAAACTGCTGACCTCGCAGTCGCGTATCCAGGAGAAGCCGGGCGCTGAGGAAAGCGTCAAGCAGGCAGTCGCTATCGTCAGCCAAGTCAACGGCCGGACCAACGGTGTCCATGAGGCCGGCAGCGCCACCGCAACGTCCACGAACTGCCCAGCACGCATCGCCGGCGAGGTCGACTTCCAACATGTCAGCTTCGCCTTCCCCGACGATCCGGAAACCCCAATCCTCAAAGACATCGACTTCCACATCCCCGCCGGTTCAAAACTCGGCATCCTCGGCGAGACGGGCGCCGGCAAGTCAACGCTCGTCAATCTGATTTCGCGATTCTACGATCCGACCGCGGGACGCGTGCTCATCGACGGCATCGACGCGCGCGACTGGCCGCTCACCACCCTGCGATCGCAGGTATGCATCGTCGCGCAGGACACGTTCCTGTTCTCCGACACCATCGGCGGCAACATCGGCTTCGGTGCCGGCGAACAGCGCGAATACGACGAAAAGTACATCCGCCGCATGGCCGCCATCGCCGGCGCGGACAACTTCATCCGCAGCATGCCAGAAGGCTACGATACCGTCGTCGGCGAACGCGGCGTCGGCCTGTCCGGCGGGCAGAAACAGCGACTGAGCCTGGCACGCGCGCTCGCCGACAACCCGTCGATCCTCATCATGGACGATACGACCAGCGCCGTGGACATGGAGACGGAGGCGGAAATCCAACAGCATCTGCGTGATTTGGACGAGAAGAAAACAATTGTGACGATCGCGCACCGCATCTCGTCAATCAAGGATTCCGACCTGATTCTCGTGCTCGAACATGGCCGCGTGGTGGAACGCGGCACCCACGACGACCTGGTGGCCGCGCATGGGCGATATTGGGAGATCTACCGCAAGCAGCTGGGCCTCGAAGCCGGCCGCGCACAGGGTTTTGACGACTAGAAAGGAGGATCATCATGGCAAAACGCAATACGTTCCGCGAGGATGAGGAACTTGAGGAGCAGATCAACCTGCATGACATCCTCCGCATCGGCGTCTATCTCAAGCCGTACATGGCACGCGTGGTCCGCATCCTCGCGGTCGTGGTGATGATGAGCTGCATCGCGGTGGTGGTGCCGTACCTGACGAAAGTCATGATCGACAGTGCGATCCCGACGAAAAACCTCACGCTGCTTGGCGAGCTGACCGCCTTGCTTGCGGTGCTGATCGTGATCTTCGAACTGGGATTGCGCTACCGTACCGTGGAGATCACGCGCGTCGGCCAGCTCATGCTCAAAGACATGCGCCGCGACCTGTTTACGCACATTCAGACGTTGCCGTTCAGCTATTTCGATTCACGCCCGCACGGCAAAATCCTGATCCGCGTGGTCAACTATGTGAACACGCTGTCCGATACGTTGAGCTCCGGCCTAATCAATGTGATTTCCGATGTGTTCACGTTCCTCATCACACTGGTGATCATGTTCGTCATCGACTGGCGATTGGCGCTGTTCAGCCTCGCGCTGTTCCCCTTCCTCATCGCATGGGTGCTGCTGCTGCAGCATTTCCAGCGTCGCGCCTACCAGGTGCTGTCCAACAAGCAGAGCAATCTCAACGCGTACATCCACGAGTCGATCGCCGGCGTGAAAACCACACAGACCTTCGCCCAGGAGGCCGCGCAATTCAAGACGTTCCAGGAGCAGCAGAACGATGTGCGTACCTCGTGGATGAAGGCCGTGCACATCCAGTTCCTCATGTGGCCGGGCATCCAGACGATTTCCGTCATGACCATCGCGCTCATCTACTTCGTCGGCGTCACCGGTTTTGGGGGAGTGGAGGTGAGTACGGGCGTGCTCATCGCGTTCGTCGGCTATGCGAACAACTTCTGGAACCCGGTAATCAGCATCGGAAACTTCTACAACCAGCTCATCACCTGCTCCGCGTATCTTGAACGCATCTTCGAGACGCTGGACGTGCAGCCGGAGATCCGCAACGCGCCGGACGCCGTCGATCTGCCGCAGATCGAGGGCCGCGTCGACTTCAACGACGTCGTCTTCCGCTACGAGCCGGACGGCCGCAACATCCTGAACCTGGTCGACCTGCATGTCGAGCCAGGCAAGACGATCGCGCTGGTCGGTCCTACGGGTGCCGGCAAAACCACGATCATCAACCTGCTGTCGCGTTTCTACGACGTCGCCGAAGGCTCGGTGACGATCGACGGCCACGACGTGCGTTCCGTCACGTTGGAAAGCCTGCGCCGGCAGATGGGCGTCATGCTGCAGGACACGTTCATCTTCTCCGGCAACGTGCGTGAGAACATCCGCTACGGACGATTGGACGCGACCGATGCCGAAATCGAGGCGGCCGCCCGCGCGGTGCACGCGCACGAATTCATCATGGACCTGCCCGACGGTTACGACACGGTGGTGGAGGAGCGCGGTTCGACCCTGTCCGCGGGCCAACGCCAGCTCATCGCATTCGCGCGCGTGCTGCTCGCCGACCCGCGCATCCTGATTCTCGACGAGGCCACGTCGAACATCGACACGCGTACCGAGGAAGCGCTGCAGGCCGGCCTGAACCATCTGCTCAAGGGACGCACGAGCTTCATCATCGCGCACCGCCTGTCCACCATCGAGAACGCGGACGAAATCTGCTACATCGACCACGGTCAGATCGTGGAACAGGGCAACCATGCCGAACTGCTCGCCCGTCATGGCGCCTACTATCGGCTCTACGAATCGCAATACGCCATGATCAAGGTCTGAGCAGCCGGCCGCCAGCCCCGGCGGCTAGCTGCTCTGCCCCTTAGCCCGTATATCCGCAATCCGAAATGCCTGCCCAACGGTCGCGCAGCCAATGCGCGGCCATCTTGGGCCGGCTGCCGCGGTGGGATTCCCGTCGGACATGCCGCCATGCGGAATGTACTTTGGAGCAACCCGTGGAATAATGGATTGTGAGCGTTAACAAGACAACGATGCACTAAGGAGCGCTTGCACTCATGACTACCACCAATCGCACCAGCCATCCAATCGCATTGCGCGACGCCACCGTCACCGACCCGTTCTGGGCATCGCGGCAGGAACTCGTGCGCACCCAGGTGATTCCCTACCAGTGGAACGCGCTGAACGACAACGTTCCCGGCGCCGCACCCAGCTACTGCATGCACAACTTCAAGGCCGCCGCCGCGCAGAACGCAGAACACCACAAGGAAGGCAAGGCCTTCGTGCCGCCGAAATACACGTTCCGCGGCTTCGAAGCCCTGCCGGACGACCCGGCGCACCCCGATCCCGACAAGTTCTACGGCTTCGTGTTCCAAGACACTGATTTCTCCAAATGGATCGAAGCGGTCGGCTACTCGCTGACCCACCACCCGGACGCTGACCTTGAAGCGACCGCCGACACCGCCATCGATATCGTCTGCGCGGCGCAGCTCGACAACGGCTACCTGGACACCTACTACATCCTCAACGGCATGGACCGGCACTTCACCAACCTGAAGGACCACCATGAGCTGTACTGCTTCGGCCACCTGACCGAAGGCGCGATCGCCTACTATCAAGCCACCGGCAAACGCAAGCTGCTTGACGCGGCCTGCCGTTTCGCTGATTACATCGATTCCCGATTTGGCACCGCCGACGGCAAGCTGCACGGCTATCCCGGGCACGAAATCGCCGAAATGTCACTCGTCAAACTCGCCGAGACCACCGGCGAACAGCGCTATGCCGACCTCGCCGAACACTTCGTACGCCAACGCGGCCAGCAGCCGCTTTACTTCGAGCTCGAAGACCGCCGCCGCGCCCGGGAGGACGGCCGCAACTACGCGCCGCGCGAGCAGAACTACGCCTACTACCAGGCCGACAAGCCGATCACGGAACAGACGGAGGCCCTCGGACACGCCGTCCGCGCCGCCTACTTCTACGCCGGAGCCGCCGACGTGGCACGCCTGACCGGCGACTCCGACCTGCTGGCATCCTGCGAACGACTATGGCGCAACATCGTCGACCGAAAGCTCTACATCACCGGCGGTATCGGCGCCACACACATGGGGGAGGCCTTCTCCTTCGACTATGATCTGCCGAATGACACCGCCTATTCGGAAAGCTGCGCCGCCATCGCGCTCGCGTTCTTCGCCCGCCGCATGCTGGAAATCCAGCCGAAATCCGAATATGCGGACGTCATGGAATCGGCGCTGTACAACACCACGCTCGCCGGCATGGCACTCGATGGCAAAAGCTTCTTCTACGTGAACCCGCTCGAAGTGGTGCCCGAGGCATGCCATCGCGATGAACGCAAGGCGCACGTCAAGCCGGTGCGCCAGAAGTGGTTCGGATGCGCCTGCTGCCCGCCGAACATCGCACGCATCGTGGAGGACGTGCAGCAGTACGCCTACACGATCGGAGACGACTCATCCACCCTGTATGTGCATCTGTATATGGGCGGCGGCGTCCATGCCAGGCTTTCCGGCACCGATGTGCGCCTTGACGTCATGTCCGATATGCCCTGGTCCGGCAAGGGATCCGTCGCGGTGGGCTTTGATGCAGGCGATTCTGCTTCCGATGCATCCAAGGACGCGGTTTTCACGATCGCCCTCCGTCTGCCCGCTTGGGCCGGTGGCGAAACCGCTTCCGATGCGGTCACCGTGCGCGGCCGCGACGACATCTCCCGCGTCATCAGAGACGGATACCTGTATCTGACCGGCGCATGGCATGACGGCGACGTCGTCGATTTCGATTTCCCGATGCCGGTCCACATGGTCGCCGCGAATCCGCTCGTGCGCGAGGACGCCGGAAAGGTGGCGTTCGTGCGCGGACCGCTGGCCTACTGCGCGGAAGGTGTCGATAATGGCGCGAACCTGCATCTGCTGCACGCCGATACCGCGCGCATCGCATCCGATCCATCCTGCGTGTCCGTTGATCGCATCGTCTTCCATGCCGGCGCCGTCGCGCAGGACGAGCAGGGGCTCGGCGAGGTGGACGCCGTCGATATGCCGATGACCACGCTGGCGATTCCCGCTTGGCGTGAAGTGGAAGACTCCGCGCAAACCTCCGCGTTGTACCATGATTGGCGTCCCGCCGAACGCAAGACGACGACGGCCACGCTGATTCCATACTTCGCATGGGCCAACCGTGGCGAGAACGAGATGACGGTGTTCCTACGCGGGTGAGCATGACGAGTGACGAAGGGACTGCCCGACAAAGGGGCTGTCCTTGGTTTCGGCAACATCGCCAAAACCAAGGATGCGCCAGTCGAGTTCATCGCATATCTCCGCTTCGGGTAGACACGCACGTGCGATTTGCCCCATTTACCGCTTAAGCTAGTACCAGGTACGTCAATCGATGCATGTCAATGATCAGGCGGTATCTGAACACGGTTGAGGAGTCGAAGATGATAAGCGGTGCCGGTGCAATGAACCCCGTATGTCCCCGTGAGGACGGGCGTCTCGAATGGGGCAATGGCGTGGTTTCCATGCTGTTCGACACGGCAGGCGATTCCCCCGTCCGATTGTGCAACGTTGCAGGCCGCGGCATGGGGCCCATCGGCGGCCGTGTTGCCGACGATGGAAGAACCGTGCTGGAACATGATCCGCGTCCGATCGTCGAAGTGCGTGCCGCCAACACCGGATCGCAGGACAATCGCCTCACCTTGATCGCCACGGTGGCGGGCAGCGTATTGCGATTCGTCTCGGCCGCCGCCTCCGAGCCGGAGGAAGGGTCCGCCGAACCATATCGTTTGGAGATCGTCCAATTCGCTTCGTATGCGGATCTGGAACCGCACGGGCGTGTGTTCGAACCGGCCGCCGCCGAACGGTCCGAAGCCGCCGCGCAGCCCTCGCCGGAAACCGTCCGCCATGCCGACGCCACGGCTGGGCTGGTAGTCACTTCCGTATTCGAAGCGTTCCCGGGTCTGTCCGCAGTGCGCACCTGCACGCGGTTGAGCTCCGCGCGCCCGCTGCCCATCGAAGCGGTGTCGTCGTTGAATCTGACGGTGCCGATGCGCGTCAACTGCGGCAAAATCGACCATTCCCGCGTATTCTGGGGAGACTCCGCGTGGGCGGTGGAAAACGATTGGCGCAGCCGTCCACTGCGCGACGTATCGGTGCGCAATCGCAATCAAGTCATCAATCCCGGCCAATCCAGCTCGCGATTCGCCATGAGCTCCGCCTCCACATGGAGCACCGGCGTGCATGAGCCGGCCGGCATCGTACAGGTCGAGGGCTCGCGCCGCCAATCGCGCGACTTCTCCGTAATGTGGCAGATCGAGCACAACGGCCCATGGGAATGGGAGATCGGCGAGGATGATCCCGGTTTGCACATCAGCGCGTTCGGACCGGAATATCAGGACCACCATTGGTATACGGAGCTGGGTGAAGGCCACGATTTCGAATCGGTGCCGGTCTCCTTCGCGATCTCGGCCGGCGATTGGCAGCAGTCCGTCGCCGAAATGACATTGCAGCGCCGTGCGTTGCGTGCCGCCAAGGCTCGCGAATTGGGTCGTTCCGAGCAGCTCGAACGCACGCAGGGACTCGTCATCTACAACGATTACATGAACACCCTGTTCGGCGACCCGCGCTTGGAGAAGGAGCTGCCGCTCGTCGAGGGCGCGGCACGCGTCGGCGCGGACATCTTCTGCATCGACGCCGGCTGGTACGACAGCACGGACGGCGGCTGGTGGGACATGGTCGGCGAATGGCAGGCCTCCACGAACCGTTTCGGCGAAGCTGGACTCAAGGGTTTGGCCGACACCATCCGCGCGCATGGCATGGGCTTGGGATTGTGGCTCGAGCCTGAGGTGATCGGTGTGAAATCGCCGCTCGCCCAAAGTCTGCCCGATGACGCGTTCTTCCAGCGCCACGGTGTGCGCGTGTGCGATTCGGGCCGGTACCTGCTTGACTTCCGCTCGCCCGCCGCACGCGAGCACGTCACTCGCACCGTCGACCGGCTGATTGACGATTTCGGCGCGGTCTTCTTCAAATTCGACTACAACACCGTCCCCGGCGTCGGCACTGATCTCGACGCCGAATCCGCCGGCGCTGGCCTGCTCGGCCACTGCCGTGCCTATTTGGATTGGCTGGACGACCTGCGCCGCCGCCATCCGGACGTTATGATCGAAAACTGCGGTTCCGGTGCGATGCGCGCCGATTACGCGCAGTTGCAACGATTGGACCTGCAATCCACCTCCGACCAGTGTGATCCGCTGATTTACGCCGCGATCGCCGCCGGCGCCGGACTGACGATCCTGCCGGAACAGCAAGGCAACTGGGGTTACGCCCAGCAGGAGATGGACGATGAGACCGCCGTCTTCACGCTGGCCACGGGCATACTCGGCAGGTTGTACCTGTCCGGATTCATTGACCGCATGGACGAGCATCGGCTTGCCTTGGTGCGGGATGCGGTGGCCTTGCACCGCCGTGTGCTGACCGAGCAGCAGGAATTGGTGCCGTTCTGGCCGGCCCGTCTGCCTGATTTCGATGGCGATTGGCTCGTCGTCGGTCTGCGCCATCCGTCATTCCTCCCGTCGGAGGACGACGATCCGTGCGATTACATCATCGTCTGGCGTCGCGGCGGCACGCCTTCCGTGAACGTGCCGCTGTCCGAGGACTGCCATATCGAGCAGATCTTCCCGAATCCGGCCGTTCCCGAGCATGCGCCCGACGCCAAGCCGTGGACCGTCGAGCGCATGGACCCCGAGACGGTCCGGCTCAACGCGGCCACCTCCAAGCAGCCGTCCGCCCGCATCTTCGCCATCCGCCGCGCCTGAGCGGTTGCGACGGATGGACAATCGCGCCGCCTACAGGGCGAAGGCGGTTTCGATGGCGTCGTATTCGGCGGCCGTGATCGGCAGAATCGCGCCGTGACGCTTCTTCAGCGCGCCGAAATCGATATCGTCTGCGCGCTGCCAATCGGCCGGATCATGCGAGGCGAGCGAGGCGGCGCGGAACGACAGGTAGCCCTTGGACTCCGCGTACTGGTCGCACATCAGGCCGAACGGCATGGTCCTGCCGTTGACCACCTTCACGTCTTCGTCGTTGTAACGGAACAGTTCCGGCCCTTCCAAGTAGTGCATGGAATACCGGCCATTGCCGAAGATGTCGGTGAGCGTGCCCACATACGACCACTCATTCGGGTCGTCGGTGCGCAGCACCTCGTAGGTCGTCGCATACGGGTTACGGGTGCGTTCGATGGTGATTTCCGAGTCCTTGGACACGCGGTACCACCAGCCGTCATCGTCGCGCAGCATGGTCGAATCGATGATCACATTCTTACGATCGATCCACTTGACCGGATCGGAGAACACCCTGAAATCAACGGTCGTCGCATAATACACATTCGTCGGATCGCCGAGCTCGTTGGCCAACGGATCCGCGGAGCTTTCGGCGTTGCTCTTCGTGGACCAGAACACAATCCACTGCCCGCGATCCGGATCCCAATTCGCCTCCGGAGCCCAAGCCATGCCAGCGTCCGGAATCTTCGAGGCCACGTCCACCAGGCGCGGCTCGCTCCAATGGACCAGGTCAGGGGAGTCCCAGATCACCAGTCCGGTCGATCCATTCGTGGTGGCGCCATCGTTCGGCCCCCAGCCGCCACGGTAATAGATGCTCAAATCGGTGGCCACAATGTGGAATCCACCACGTGGGTCGCGCACAATATGCGGGTCGCGCACGCCCTTCTCGCCGCCTAGCCACGTCAACGCCGGACTGCCGGCCGGGCGCAGATCCCTCCAATGCACGCCGTCGCGGCTCAGCGCGAAGTACAGCTGTTCGTCGGTGGGATTGCGTTCCTCGCCGATGAAATGCACGAACAGATAGGCCTGGGTGTCGATGCTCATGATGCTCCTAGAGATTCCTTGATGAATGATGGCGATTGATTCCGATTGAGTGATTCCGATTGAGTGGGATTGGCCGCGAAGGCTGCTGCCTATGGCGGATTGCCTGCCATCGGGGCGTCATCCTCAGACCGCGGTCGATTCCCGGTCCACCAGCTGGTAGCCGATGATGGCCCGTCTTGGCGGCAACGCCTCGTCTGCTCCATGATCGATACGCTCGGACAGCATATCGACCGAGAATTTCGCAAGCTGCGTGAGATCGACCTGGATGGTGCTCAACGCCGGCGTCGTGTACGAGCCGGAGGTCACGCCGTCGAAACCGATCACCTTCACGTCCTGCGGCACGCGCAGTCCGCGGTCCGCGAGCCCGCGTATCACGCCGAACGCCGCGAAATCGTTGGCGCAGCACGCGCCGTCGAACTCGGTGCCACCATGTCCGCTCCGTGCGGCGAGAATACGTTCCGCAATCGCATGCCCGGCGATGATGCCATTGGCCACATCCCCGGCTTCGAACACCATCGACTCGTCATAGGGCAGTCCGGCGTCGGACAGCGCTCCGCATGCGCCGCGCAATCGCAGAGCGAACGCGTTCTGGGCATGCGCCAGATCGGCGCGGGGGGCGAACCGGTGGCCGACGATCGCGATATTGCGGCATCCGCGGTCGATGAGATGCTGCATCGCCGCGCGTTCGGCCTCCTCGTTGGGGAAGTTCACGGCATCGACGGTCGGCGTCTCCTCGCAGGCGTCCAGCAGCACGAATGGTCTGCCGCCATTGAGTTTGGACAGCGGCACATTTGTGCCCAAGCCTGTGGCGTGCAGGATCTCGCCATCGAACAGCTGCCCGGAGAACGGATTGCTGCTCAGCGCGTGCTCGGCAGCGTCCGGCGAATACTGCGTCTGCTCGATGAATGGAATAAGTCCGCGGGACACGATTTCGTTGCTCAACGCCTGCGTGAGCTTTGAATAGAACGGCGAATCGAATTCGTTGACGATGACGTGGATGATGTTGCTGCGGCCCGATTTGAGCATGCTGGCCGTCAGATTGATGCGGTAATTGAGTTTCTTCGCTGCGGCGATCACTTTGACGCGGGTCGATTCCTTGACGCCTGGCTTGCCGCGCAGCGCGTTCGACGCGGTCATGGGGGAGACGCCCGCTTCCGCGGCCACGTCGCGTAGCGTCGGTGTGCTGCTGGTCATATGCCGCTCCTTGAAAACTTATGATTGATATGTAACGATATTATATTTTTTCGATTCTGTAAAATCGTTGCAAATACAAAGACTCACCGACGTATTGTGTCCATTGCGGACGCTTGGATTTGCGCTAGAATATGTAACGATACATATACGGTTCGCATGACGGCGTCCGGCTTTTGCCACCGCTGCGTCATAGCGGCCCCGAGCGAAAAGAGAGGTTCGATGACGATCCCAACCACCGTTTCCGTCGCCCCGGCTGACGAATATCCGGCTGACGGCCACACCATGACCGACAAACTCACCGCCACACTCGACAAAGCGGGCGTGCGCGCCATCAGCACCGACCTGTGGGGCATCTTCTTCGAAGACATCAGCTACTCCGGCGACGGCGGCCTCAACGCCGACCTCGTGCAGAACGGCGCCTTCGAATACAACCGCGCCGACTCCATCGATTGGAGCAACTACAGCTTCTGGCGCAAAATCGTGCCGGAAGGCTCGTTCGCCGCGTTCTGCATCCATGACAACGACCCGGTCGCCACCGAAAACCCGCATTACGCGACGGTGGAAGTCGAACACGCCCCTGCCGCGCTGGACAACACCGGCTGGGACGGCATGGTGTTCCGCGCCGGAGAAACCTACGATTTCACCGCCTGGATGCGCGTGCGATCGGAAAGCGCGATGCCGGTGACGGTCTCGCTGCGCGGAGACGACGGCAGCATCATCGCCGAAAACACCATCACCGTCTCAGCCTCGGCATGGACGACATACCAAGCCTCGCTGACCGTTCCTGAGCACGGCGATGCCGGCTCGAGCGTGGCCACACAGGGCACATTGCGCCTGACCTTCGCCGGCGAAGGCGTCATCGACCTCGACTTCGTCACCTTGGAGCCGCGCACCACCTACCACGGTCTCAAGCACTTCCGCCCGGATCTGGTGGAGGCGCTCGCCGACCTCAAACCACGATTCATGCGATTCCCCGGCGGCTGCATCACCCACGGCCTCGGCATGGACAACATGTACCACTGGGACCGCACCATCGGACCGGTCGAGCATCGTCCGCACAACTTCAACCTCTGGGGCTACCACCAGTCATTCCGCATCGGCTACTACGAATACCTGTGCCTGTGCGAAACAATCGGCGCCAAGCCGCTGCCGGTGCTGCCCGCCGGCGTGAGCTGCCAAAACACCAGCCAAGGCCCGGTGCCGGTGGCGCAGGAGGATATGCCCGCTTACATCGATGAAGTACTCCACCTCATCGAATTCTGCAACGGCAGCACCGCCACCGAATGGGGCGCCAAGCGCGCCGCCATGGGTCACCCGGAGCCGTTCGGCCTCGAATACCTCGGCATCGGCAACGAGGATCTCATCGACGACGTGTTCAAGAACCGCTTCCAGCAGATTTTCGACGCCGTCAAAGCCGCATATCCGGACATCGTCGTCGTCGGCACCGTCGGTCCCGCCCCCAGCGGTCAGGATTATGAAGAAGGCTGGAAGTACGCGCGCGAAGCGGGTCTGCCGATCGTCGACGAACATTCCTACCAGTCGTCCAGCTGGTGGTTCCACAACCTCGACCACTACGACCACACGGACCGCAAGGGGCCGAAGGTCTACCTCGGCGAATACGGCTCCTGGAACACCCAACTGATCAACGGCCTGTCCGAAGCGGCCTTCATGGGACGCATGGAACTCAACGGCGATGTGGTGGCCATGGCCTCCTACGCCCCGCTGTTCGCCAAGAATGGGCACCATAGCTGGAATCCGGACCTCATCTACTTCGACAACGAACGCGCCTACCATCCCTACAGCTATTGGGTGCAGCAGATGTACGCCACCACCACGGCCGACACCGCGTGGCCCGTCACCGTCGAAGGCCCGTCCACGCTGCGCCGCACCCTGCCGGACACCGTGAGACTGCGCATCGCGGGCAATGCCAAAGCCGATCTCAACAATCTTGTCATCACCACCGCATCCGGGGAGACGATTAATCTCGGCAACGTGGCCTACGATGGCAGAACCATCGACACCGCCCTCGATCTGCACGCTGATTCCTACAGTATCGACACTACCGTCGTCTATTACGAGGGACGATGGGGCATGGACCTCATCTGTGGCGATATCGACGGCAAGAACCACAACATCATCTCACTTGGTCGAGGACACAGCGTGCGCGTGGTCCGCGACGGCACCGCCTACGCGCTTGCCGGCACCGAAGTCTCCATGAACGAAGTGCGACCGGGCACCACTTGGCAGGTGCACGTTGACGTCACCGATCGCGGCCAAGCCATGAAGCTGTACATCGATGGAACGCTGATTGCGGATGGCACGGAGGTTAAGGACGAGCCAAGGCGTACCGTCACCGTATCACGTAATGACAAAGCCGGAGAGACCTACGTGCGCGTGGTCAATGCCATGGACGCGCCAATAAGCGTCGACCTACGTCAGATTCTTGCCGAGCTGAATATTTCCACAGCATCGGCGGCATCCGCCACGGCCACCGTCCTAGCCGGAGACAATCCGTATGCGGGACAGGTCGGTGAGGAATCACCGACCAGGCCGCGGCAGACCGCGATTGATCTGACGGACGGCGACTACACGGCACCGGCATGGTCGTTCACCACCATCACGATTAAGTGACGTGTATGCCGCGAAACGGGCGGACCCTCGTTTGAACCCTCGAACGAGAGTTCGTCCGCAGTGCAGGGCCAATCGGGACTAATCTGGAAAACATGAGCAAGCATCATCGCAATCGCAATTGGGCCCCGGCCCCGCAGCCACTTCCCGAAGACGCGCACGTCATCGACAACCATACGCATGTGGCGTCCGTCGTGCCGTTCTCCCGCGCCATGAGCCACGAAGCCGTGGAAAAAGGTCAGGAGGAAGTGCCGGTCTACAGCGTGGACGAGTTGCTCCGGCAGGCGAGCGATGTCGGCGTCGAAGGCGTGATCGACTGCGGTTGCGAGCTGCCGAACCTCATGACCGCCATCGACATGGCCCGCGAGCATCCGGGAGTGGTGCATGCCGCAATCGCCATCCATCCCAACGAATCCGTGCTGCATGGCCATCGTGGCGTGCCCGGACCGGATGGCCTGCCCATCACCTACAAGCCATGGCATGACATGAGTTTCGACGACGCCATGGCCGAAGTACATCGTCTCGCTGTCACCTACCCGGACCAGGTGGTGGCCATCGGAGAAACCGGCATGGACCTGTTCCGCACCGGCGAAGGCGCCAAGGAACTGCAACGCGAGGCGTTCCGCGCGCATATTGCCCTTGCCAAGGAGCTCAACCTGCCCATGCAGATCCACGACCGCGACGCGCACCGCGATGTCATCGAAACGCTGCTCGCTGATGGAGCCCCCGAACGCACCGTGTTCCATAGCTATTCGGGAGACGCCGAAATGGGTGAAATCGCCCGTGAGAACGGCTGGTACCTCAGTCTGTCCGGCACATCCAGCTACAAAGGCAACGACGGTATCCGCGAATCGGTCAAACTGGTCGGCATGAGCCACGTCATGGTTGAGACAGATGCCCCGTATCTCAGTCCGATGCCTTACCGTGGCCGTCCCAACGCGCCGTATATGATTCCCTACACTCTGCAGGCGCTCGCCAACTATCTGGATCAGCCGTTGGCGGAAATTGCCAAAGCCACGCGCAATACGACGCGTGTGGTGTACGGCATCTAGTGAAGCGCTTCATAATCCAAGTAAAACAAACGATCAAGCCTACTTGAATTGCTGACAAGACATGCCAGATGTCATGTGAAGATTTGACAACTGTTTGTCAGGCTCCTAGTGTCACACCTTGCGTTTTATTTTGGGGAGCGGGTTGGAAGGCCCGCCACTTGGAGGAAGCGTTATGGCTAACGAGCCGAACGAAGAAGAACAGCCGCTGCTTCACGCAGCGACGTACACGCAGGCGCCAAAGGTCTCGCACAAGGTCCTGACCAAGGAGGAGCGCCAGACGCTCATCAAGGAGCACGAGGCGCAGCAGCAGGAAGCCGCGAAACTTGACGAGGCCGCCAGCAAGGGCCGCATCGGCCGCTGGTGGAGCCGTCTCCAGTCCGGCCCGGACAAGATCACGCCGGCCATGGCCATCGTGGCGCTTGGCGTGGTATACGGCGACATCGGTACCTCGCCGCTGTACACCATGCAGACGTTCCTCAACGGCCAAGGCGGTTTGGCGCATACGGATCGCGCCGCGGTGCTGGGCATCCTGTCGCTGGTCTTCTGGTCGATCACGCTGATCACCACCGTCAAATACGTGTTCATCGCCATGCGCATCGACAACAACGGCGAAGGTGGCATCTTCGCACTGTATTCGCTGATCCGCAAATATGGGGCATGGCTTGCGATTCCCGCCATGCTGGGCGGCGCCGCGTTCCTCGCCGATTCCGTGCTTACGCCGGCCGTCTCGATCAGCTCGGCAGTGGAAGGCTTGGAAACACTGCCGCTGCTGGAACCGATCATGAGCGAAAACAAAGAACTGACGCTGATGATCACCATTGTGATCATCGTCTGCCTGTTCGCAGTGCAGTCGCGCGGTACCGAACGCATCGGCCGCACGTTCGGCACGGTGGTCATGATCTGGTTCTCGTTCCTCGCCGTCGTCGGCTTGGTGAACCTGAGCTCCGATTGGAGCGTGCTTGAAGCGCTGAATCCGGTGTACGGCGTGGAGTTCCTCTTCAGCCACCACAATGCGGCAGGCCTCGCCGTCATGGGCACCGTGTTCCTGTCCACCACCGGCGCCGAAGCGCTGTATTCCGACATGGGCCACGTCGGCCGCGGCAACATCTACTTCACGTGGCCGTTCATCAAGATCGCCCTTGTGTTCTGCTATTTCGGCCAGGGCGCGTGGATGCTCAACCATTGGGACGACACCGCGTACAACCACATGCACGGCCTCAATCCGTTCTTCGAAATGATGACCCCGTCCGTACGTTACGTGGCGGTGCTGCTGTCCGTGTGCGCCGGCGTGATCGCTTCGCAGGCGTTGATCACCGGCGCCTACACTATGGTTTCCGAAGCGACGCGACTCAACTGGATGCCCCACCTGCAGGTGCGCTATCCGGCTCGTACCCGCGGCCAGCTGTACATTCCGGTGGTCAACGCCGTGCTGTGCGTCTCCACCCTGCTGGTTTTGGCGATGTTCCGCGATTCGGAGCATATTTCCGCCGCGTACGGCCTGGCATTGACCGTCACGATGATCACCACGACGATTCTGCTGGCCGTCTACATTTGGCACGATGGCAAGCGCGTCGGCGCGGTCGTGTTCACAGTGGTGTTCCTGGCCATCCAGTTCCTGTTCTTCTTCGCTTCGATGGCGAAGTTCCTGCACGGTGGCTGGTTCACCATGCTGCTGACATTGGCGATTCTGCTGATTATGTACACGTGGAACGAAGGCACGAAGCTGGAACGCGCACAACGCCGGCATATGCAGCCCGCCGATTGCGTGCCGGTTCTGAAGCAGCTTCATGAGGACGATTCGATTCCGTATTTCGCGGACAACATCGTCTATCTGACGTCCGATCCGGAAATGAAGCGTGTCGATACCGACATCTTCTTCTCGATTTTCGCGGACCATCCGAAGCGCGCCCGCGCATGGTGGGCGGTGTCGGTGGAAACGTCCGACAACCCGTTCACGCGCGAGTATTCGGTGGAGAATTTCGGCACGGACTTCCTGTTCCGCGTGCGTATTCGCTTGGGCTTCAAGGTGTCGCAGTCGATTCCTGCATACATCCACCAGATCATGAACGATCTGTCGAAGTCCGGCGATCTGCCCAAGCAGACCACCCGCTACCCGAAGCTGGATGCCGATCCGAACATCGGACCTATCCGCTACGTGCTGATTCACAAGGCGTTGATGCCCGAGTCGAAGGTGTCCCAGAAGGGCGCGATCTCACTGCAGATCAAGTACGCGATTCGTCATTTGGCCGGCTCTCCGGTCAAATGGTTCGGACTCGCTCCCTACAATCCGCTGATTGAGATTCAGCCGCTGTTCCTCGCCACCGAGCGTCCGCCGCGTCTGAAGCGCGTGTGAATCCGCTCTGCGAGCACGGCTTATCTACGCAAGGAGGGCTGGGACATTTCGTTTGTGACCGTAGGCTTGGCCGAACGGCCTTGAGTGCGTCACGAACGAGATGCCCCAGCCCTTTTCCTTTGGCTGAATACCGCCAAGTCCGCAGGAGGACCGGCATATCCTATTACCGACACGCTCCGGGCCGCTCAGGCCGAGTTTTTACGGTCTGCAACAGGATATGTCGGTCCTCCTGCTCGTTTGCGGGACAACTTACGTTCGTGACGTGCGTTTTGCGATGTGCGATGCGTATGAATCGGCGGCTGAATCGCAGGCTATAACCAACTCCGATAACGGCACGCGCGCGTCGAAACCTGCCGTCGCTAAAGTAATCAACCATGTGCAGATTACTTGGATTCGCGACGGCAGGCAGCAACACCAACCTCAATGGCGTGCTCGGCATGCAGAACGTGCGCGATTTCCGAAATCTGAGCGAGATCCACAACGACGGCTGGGGCGCCGCGCTGATCACCGTGCCGGACGAATCGCCATACCGTCGCGACGGCGGTGCGCCGACTCCGGAAACCGGCACCGCGATCTACAAAAACACCATCGCCGCCCGTTATGATCCGATTTTCGACGAGCTCGCCAACACTCCGGCGCGCGGCGGCCTGTGGCACCTGCGCTTGGCCAGCTCCAACCTGCCGCTGATTCTTGAGAACCAGCAGCCCTTCTATGCGAACGGCCTGAGCTTCATCCACAATGGCGACATTTCTGACGACCAGGGCCGCAACATCATTACGAACCGTGCATTCCCGGTCGATCCGAACATCGTGCAGTCCACTGGCGGCCGTTCCGATTCCGCCATTTTCTTCGCCGTCATCCTGCAATACATCGGCTTTGGCTTCGCACTCGACGAGGCGGTGGCGCAGGCCGTGCGTGAACTGCGCAAAAGCTATCCGAAGTCCAGCTACAACTGCATGATCCAAAGCCAGGACCAGTTCATCGCCCTGTGCGCGGCCGGACGTGAGGTCACGTCCAAGCGCATCGTCGAAATCTACGACCAGTACGGTCGCGGCGAGCAGGCGCGCGACTATCGCGTGCTGCGCTACCGTGCGCTCGGCGGAAACGACGATCAGTCGAAGGGCGTGGTCGTGGCCAGCTCCGGTTTCGACCAGCGCGCCGAAGACGGCTGGACCCGCCTCGAAAACGACCAGATGATCGTGGCTTCCAACCGCACCGGCGAATTCCGCGTCCGTTCCATCTGATTTTCCGCACATAACGTCCCCGCGCATCGTGCCGTCCGCTGCGAGCAGCTGATGAATGCTCGTTTTAAGGCGGCATTCCTTGGAACATCGTTGACAAGACGGAGAAACCGTTGAATCCGTGTCCATTCCGGGATTTATCTGGCGTGGTGTATGAATCTCTTCGGCTGCTGGGAACCGTTTTGGAAACTGCGTCAGGAACCGTATGCTGGGCGTGATGGAACGTGCCTAAGATGGGCGTATGACGAACGAATCGAACGAAACAACCGAATCGAACAAGCCGACGACCGGCTATATCCCCACTCTTGCGCAAGTGGATGAGCTACATCGCAAAATCGCGCAATCGCAAGCCGCATACGACCTTATCCACGGCCATTGCGTGGTCGTGGCCGACATCGCCCGCCGCATGGCCCGCCGGCAGAACGCGCTGTTCACCCGCCGCTGCACCCTGCCGACGGACGCTCCCGAAAAGACCGGCGACTTCGGACTGGAACTGACGAAAGACAATACCGGCGAGGAATCGCTCGGCATGTTGCACATGCCTGCGGTGCCGTCCACGGAAGGGCTGACCGGAGGTACCGTTCCGCCGCGGCTCATCGACGAGCATCTGGTGGTCATTGGCGGTTTGCTGCACGACATCGGCACGTATTTCCTGCTCAAGCAGGACGGTTCCGACGGCGAACCGCTCAAATTCGACGGTCCGCACTATGTTCAGCACGGGCTCAAAGGCTACGAATACTTGCTGAACGAGGGCGTTGACGAATCGATCGCCCAGTTCGCACGCAACCACACAGGTGTGGGCCTTACCCGCGAAACCGTGGAATCGCAGGGATTGCCGTTGCCCCCGGCCGACTACGTGCCGATGAACCTCGAGCAGGAGGTCGTCATGGTGGCGGACAAGTACAACAGCAAGTCGATTCCGCCGAAGTTCCTGACCGCCGAAGCCTACACGCGCAAGGCCGCCCGTTTCGGCGAAAGCAACAAGCGCGAATGGCTGCGCCTTCTGGAACGCTACGGCGTCCTCGACGTAAAACCGCTCGCCGAGCAGTACCACATGCGCATCGCCGAGTAGCGAACCTACTTATCTCGCTTATGAATGGCGGATTTCGGTGTCTGCCGGATGCTATCTCGCTTATGAATGGCGGGTGTCTCAGGAAGACTAGGTGTTAGGGGGCAAGTTCAATCCCCTCTAAGTCTCATGCGGCAAAACCATCCGCCATCTATAAGCGAGATAGCACGCGTCGAGCGGAAAAATCCGCCATTCATAAGCGGGATACACCCGAAAATTCCTCGAAGCCTGGCTGCCGCCCGAGTTTTGCGCACTGAAAACCGCTATCTGTGGCAGATTCTCCATCTACGGAAAAGTGAAAGCCGCTATCTGTGGCACTTCTCTTTCCCTGCCATACATTAGGGGGTATAAAACAGACCCTCTAACTCACGAGGCGTCAAACGATCTGCCACACATAGCGGTTTGAGATTCCAAAGATGAAAGAGTCTGCCACACATAGCGCATATGACATGTTTTTAGCGGTGTGTCACCGCGAACCAGCGCGAATCGGCACGAACCAGAATCAGCACGAAAAAAGCCTTGCGGACTGGCATGCAACACCAGTCCGCAAGGCTTTCGCCTCGCAGAACGCCGCTCGCTACTCAAGCTCCGCGCAATGTTCCATCTGATCGGCGACCTCCGGATTATCGGTCACCACAATAATCGCACGCTTACGATCCTCATCGCGCTTGGCCTTCTTCAGCAGCCCCAGCACCACGGCGGCGTCGTCACGGTTCAATCCAGCGGTCGGCTCATCGGCAATAATCACCTCCGCCTCGCAACTCAGCGCACGCGCGATTGCCACGCGACGCTGGTCCAACGCACTCATCTTGCCCACCGGCAGACCGGAAGTCACTTCCTCGAATCCCACGCGCTTGAGCAGCTCGCGCGCAATCACCGGCTTGGGCTGCAGGAAATTGCGGTTCGACGCGTCCATGGCGTACAGCACGTTGCCTTCCGCGTCAAGGTCGCCGCGCACGGCGAACCGCTGCGGAATGAAACCGATGCGGTGTCCAAGCACGTCGACCGGTGTCGCGTCGGCGAGGTTCGTGCTTTTGTGCATCACGTTGCCGCTGGTCGTCCGCATCATGCCGACCATGGTGGCCACCAGCGCCTGATGCTGTTCGACATCTTCGGCATCCACCAGCACCGCGTGGGTCGCGCCGGCATGGAACGCCAGGGAAACGTCGTCGAGCACGTCACGTCCGGTTTTGCGGTTGTGCACCGTCACATGGTCGAGCGCGAATGTCGGGTTCGCCTTGAAGAAGAATGCGTCCTTCTTGCGATGATGTTTGATTTCGCGGTCGATTTGCGATGACACGCTGGTTGCGGAGTCCGCCTGTACGGTTTCGTGCTGGTCGAGCGACTGTTCGTCGTCGGTCGCGCCCAATGCGAGCGTTTCGTTCACGCGATTCGCGTTGTCGCTGGCAACGCTGTCTTCCGTGGCGATGCCTTCCGTATTTTCCGCGTTTTCTGCCGATTCGGTTGCGATGGAATCGCCTCCATCGTCATACACCACCGCGAAATCGACCGATTCGATCGACGTGGCCATATCGGTTTCGCCCGCCTCGATGTCCGCGTTTTCCGCAGCATCGTTGTTCAATGCTTCGGTTTCGTTGTCTTTCACGTCTTTCTCGCTCATGCGTTCACCTCCGTACGTTCCGTCGACTCGACTGTTTCCTCCGGCTCGTCTGCGTTCTTCGCTTCGGCAGATTCGTTCGAATCGTCAGAACGGCCTGCGAACAGCTGACCCAAATCGAAGAATCCCACGCGCATGAACGCGATGATGCCCAGAACCAGGCAGGCGCCCAGTCCGTACCAGATCATGTTCCACACGGATGCGGATGTGATGGCCACAGCCTGTCCACCGGCCCATGCGGTGCCAAGCGGCTTGGCCAGCAGCGCGCCGGCAATCAATCCGATTACCCAGCCTGGAACGGTCATCATGAACGTTTCCAGCATGAATTGCCATCCCAAACGTCCCTTGGTGACGCCGGAAACCATCGCCATGCCGATTTCGTCACGGCGTCCACCGATCGCGGCCCACAGCACCAATGCCAGCAGCGCGAGCCCGCCGACGATCAGGGTCGCCAACAACGCCGTGCGCGCGGCCTTGGCGGCGGCGTCCAGCGGTGCGATGCGCTTCTTGTACGCATCAAGCGACGGCGATGAGATTGTGAACTTCGACGTGTCCAGCTTGGCCTTTGTCACCAGTCGCACGAACTTGTTGTATGTGGCCGGATCGGTCAGCGTGAAGATGATGTTGAGGTTCGGGATGGCCCAGCCCTTGGTGCCGGCCACATCCAGACCGCTTTGCGCGAAGTTGATGTACGACGTGTACACCACGTTCTCGCGGTTGTCTTTCGCGTATTTCGCGTCGGAACCGTATCCGGCCGGCGTCTCGCCGGTGTACTCGTAGATGCCGCGCACGGTGAATTTGTAGGTTTCGGAAGCCTTCGTCGGATTGCCGACGGTCGCCTTGTCGCCCACTTTGAGATTGTTCTTCTTGGCCACTGCCTGAGAGACCAGCACGCCGTCGTTGGCTGTCTTGTAGTTCAGCTGCTTGCCCTTGACCACTTTGAACGTGCCGTAGTCGTTGATTTTCGCCGCATCGTTCGTGTAGAAGGCTTGCAACGTCAGGTTGCCGCCGGTCTTGTCCTCGCTCGTGTCGCTTTTCGCCGCGATCGCCTGCAGCGACTTGCTGGCGCGCACCGGCACCGACGTGGCGAGCGTGTATTCGAACGTCAAGTTGTTCTTCTGCACCGCTTCCGCGTACTTGGTGTACATGTCCCACGTCATGTAATTGGCGGTGTAATTGGAGTCCGCACCGTCGCGTTTCGCAGTGACTTTCGCGCTCGGCCGAATTACCGCCGAAGCTTTCTGCGATTGGTATGTTTCGTTATTCGCCTTGTCGTCGGCTCTCAGCACCGCCAGATCCACGGCGGCTGAGAACGACACCAGCAGTGCAAGCAAAGCCGTCAGCGCGGTACGCCATTTGACGCGACCGAGCGCAGCCCATGCGTTCTTGAGAACGAACATGCGGTACTTCTCCAGTTCTCTGTAGTTACGCGTCGACGCATGCCGACGCCAGCGTTGGCCGGGACGCACACAGTCAAGCAACGACAGCGAGTACGCTCACAGCGCAATGCGCCCCGTGCAATCATCCTGCCCATCCAACGTGATTGTTTTCTTGCGCAACACTGTTATACCTCTGTGTGAAGTCTGAATACTTCCTGAAAATCGAAGGTTGGATAAGCGGCGATTTTGTTCCTGCTCGCGCTCGTCTCCGCTCTACGTCCGCCTATTCTTCCCGCGTTCCACGTCCGTCTTGCGCCCATCCCGCGCATGTTCCATCCGTTTTTAGATGCCTTTCCAGCTTTTGTTGCCGCACGGTCCAGTTTTGAATTACAAAATGCAGGTGCGATTGCGATTTGTGGCTTGCTTTCGCGGCTTCGGCTACGATGGATGGCGATGAAGCAGCACAGCACAGACAATACGATTCCCACAGCGGCCGACGACGCAGTCGATGAAGCCGACAGCGCAGTCGCCGCAAGCAAGACGACAGACGAAACGACGGCTAAAACGACGGACAAGATATCAAGCAAGACAACGAACGATACTTTGCCTTTGCCTTGCGATTCCGCCGTTCCCCGCTTATCCCGCATCGCACTGCCGGTCTGTTCCGCCATCGGCGTCGCGCTCGCCGCTGCGATCGTATGGGCTTGGTTTCCGCACGGTTCCGCCGCTTGGACGAACCCATTGCACGAAATCGACGCGCCCGCGCACTATTACTTCATCCGCAAGATCCTCGGCGAAGGCGTCGGCGCGGCCACCCACCTGTGGCCGAACGACGAATACTATCCGCCGTTGTTCCATCTGCTTGCAGCCGGCATGATTAAGCTCGCCAGCTTGTTCGGCGTCAATCTGTCGATTTACGCCGCGTTCAACACGGTCTGGCTGGCCACATCCGGCTTGGTTTGGCCGATTGCGATTCAGCTGTACGCTTCCTATTTCACGCGTCGCCTGTCGCATTCGGCACAATCCGTATGCTCCCCCCGATTTGCGAACGCACGAAAGTCCTCGGCCCGCAATGTCGCGTCTGTCGTAGTTCCGCTATTCCCCACGATACTCGCGCTCATCATCCCCCCGCTCGCCGTCGCTTCCGCCTCGCACCCCTTCCAAATGCTGGCTTCCGGTCCGCTGATCGCCTTCGGCCTGGCCGCCACGCTTCTGCCGTTCTGGCTGTACGCCACACTTCGCCTGCTCGACGCGCTCGCCACCCGCGAACACCTCGTCAAATGGATCATATGGTTCTTCGTCACTGCCGGCGTCTGCATGTTCGCCCATCCGCGCATCGTGTTCACCTGGCTCCTGCTCATGGCCCCCTTCGTGCTGACGCGACTGCCGTGGAAAGCCATCGCAGGCCTCGCTGGCGTAGTGGTTCTCGGCGCCGCCGTGTTCCTCGTATACATGATGTCCAGCTACAAATCGGACCGCTACTTCAATCCCGCCAGCTGGTTCCACACCTTCGTTCCGAACCGCACGGTGCCCGAAGCGCTCAAAATCTACGTCACCGACAATATCGGCGGCGTGCAAGGCTGGTTCATGGCCGCAATCGTGCTGATCGCGTTTGCCGTCACCGTCGCAGCCATCATCCGCCCGCAATGGTTCGCCGCCAATCGCGCCGATTCCGCTACTGTGCCCGGCGCTTCTGCGATTGACCGTGCATCCGATAGCACGTCAGCGCAACCGCACGAACAGGTTGCCGATTTTGCGGCTATGCCTGCCGATCGTAGGAATCGCAAGACTTCCGCCAGCTACCGCACTCCACGTTCCGACGCCTCGCAACTCCGCCGCGACGCGATCGCCATTCTGCTGGCCTTCTTCCTGGTCGGTCTCGTCTACGTCTGCTCGACCGCGCTGACTGGCTGGTTCCCCAACATCGTGGCCGCCGCCTGGTATCGCGCCGAAACCCGACCGCTTACCATGATTCCGTTCGGCGTGCTGCCGCTGATCGTCTTCGCCGCCGTCGTATTGTTGCGTGCCGGCCGTCTGCCGAACGTCACGAAAATCATTGCGATTGTTCTGCTTGCGGCGCTCGCCATTTCCTGCCAATTCGGCAATACTGTTCGTTCCGCCCTGTCGGATGCCGTCTATGCGAATATGACGATTGACGATGCGCGGCCGGACGAGCAGCTCACTGCCACGAAGGAGAAGATTCTCAAGAAGGTGGTGAAGGAGACTGGTACCGATTCGGTGGTGGTTTCCGATCCTCTGAACGGTTCCATGTATGCGACGGCGATGTACGGCGCGGATATGCTGTTCCCGATTTACAACGCGAAGGCCGAGAAGAATGGTGCGATTTTCGGACAGACGGAGAATGCGTTCGCGTCGGGCGACGGCAAGGCGCTGACGAATACCGTCTGCCCGCTGAGCGCGGATGGCGATGCATACTTCCTGAGCATGGGCGGCCAGGCGCCGAGCCTGCAGATGTTCACGTTCAAGCAGCAGTACGACACGTTCCACGATCAAAAGCTGATCGACCAGTACGCCAAAGATGGCACGATGCGCAAGGTTCAGGATTATTCGAATATGGCTTCATATGCGAAGGGCTGGGCGTTGTACCAGTTCAACTGCCAGTGATCACGTGTGTTGCGTGGCTGCGTGGCGTCGAGATAGGCGATTGGGAGAACAAGAGGCTCTGATTTGTCAAGTTTCGACACGCCGATGGAACGTTGGATTTCCAACGGTTCACGCGTT
>ENA-OUPQ01000049-OUPQ01000049.1-human-gut-metagenome-genome-assembly--contig:-NODE-49-length-90634-cov-5.60676_pt1 | contig 90634 bp, 94 predicted proteins | sample MGYA00237946_ERZ548807 | MGnify/ENA primary metagenome ERZ548807 (study PRJEB26490, sample SAMN05194714) | human gut metagenome | biome: terrestrial biome; feature: human-associated habitat; material...
AGTGAACATTCTGCAATGTTATAAAAACTTTAAAGCATAGAAAAAAAACAAAAAATCAATATAATAAAGCATATAGATAAGTAGTATGAAAGAAAGCTTCCCATATGTTGTTTGGGTTTGTACAGATAATAGAAGGAAAGCGCTAAATAACAAGAACAGAAAGTGTGAAATGCTTATATCTAACAGAAGCAAGGAAGTCCCCTGCAGGGTTGTGAAAAGCAATCAACAATAAGCAGCGGGCAGGGACTTGCTCATATCAGGAGGAGAGAATAATGCAGAAAACATATGCAGATTTTAAACTTGGTGTACCGGATTATGTAACGGTGGAAACAGAAGATGAGAGACTGGTATGCCAGGGTGGGCAGCCGATCGTAACTGCCGGTGCAACTACCGTAGAATTTCAGGATGCGGGTGAACATGAGGATATATTTGTCACCTCAGAAGATGCAGTAAGATGTGTAAAACTGAGATGGAATTACAAGATCCCGAAATCCGCCAGATTCCTGGGAGATGCCTGGGAACGTACCTATGGTGATGTGGAATGGCATGGAATGAGCGGCAACCGTTATCTGCCATGGTATTTTTTGGCGAAGCTTTCTGAGAAAGTCCTCTGCTTTGGTGTAAAGGTCCGCCCTTCCGCTATGTGCTGCTGGCAGGCAGATACCAAGGGAATCACATTATTTCTGGATGTTCGCTGCGGTAATACAGGCGTACAGCTGAAAGGAAGAAAACTGCGTGCCGCACAGATCGTCTGCATGGAATCAGAAGGAGCAGATACTTTTGAGACTGCACAGGAATTCTGTAAAAAAATGTGTACAGATCCGATCTTCCCGGAATTTCCGGTATATGGAAGCAACAACTGGTACTATGCTTACGGCGACAGTTCCGAAGAGGAGATCTTAAGTGATACCGATTACATCCTGAAACTGACCGAAGGGGCGAAAAATCCTCCGTTCATGGTTATTGATGACTGCTGGCAGGAGCACCACCGCCTGGATGAATACAATGGTGGCCCATGGACAAAAGGTAATGCCAAGTTCCCGGATATGAAAGGTCTTGCAGACAAGCTGAAAGAAAAAGGTGTCCGCCCGGGTATTTGGGTACGTCTGCTTCTTAATGAGGATGAGAACATTCCGGACGAGTGGCGGATTTCCTATAATGACTGTCTCGATCCGTCCCATCCGGACGCACTGGCATATATCCGAGGAGATATCGAGCGTATCTGCGACTGGGGATACACTCTGATCAAACATGATTTTTCAACTTTTGATCTCTTTGGGAAATGGGGATTTGAGGCGAATTTAAGAGACAATTCCATGGAAAAATGGCATTTCTACGACCAGACCAAAACCAGCGCAGAAATTGTAAAAATGCTTTATCAGGAAGTTTATGATGCTTCCCGCAGCAACGACGCAGTGATCATCGGATGCAACACCATCGGACACCTGGGCGCAGGCCTGATGCACCTGAACCGGACCGGTGATGATACCAGTGGACGTATCTGGGAGCGTACCAGAAGAATGGGAGTAAATACACTGGCATTCCGTCTTCCACAGCACAATGCTTTTTATCATATTGATGCAGACTGCGTCGGCATTTTCGGAATGATCCCGTGGGATAAAAACCGCCAGTGGGCAGATGTTCTTGCAAAGAGCGGTACACCATTGTTTGTGTCCGCAAAACCCGGAGTCTTGAATCCGGAAGAATTTGAGGAGCTGCATCAGATCATGCTGCGGGCATCAGAACAGAAAGAGCATTTTGTTCCACTTGACTGGGAAGAGATCGACTGCCCGGAAGTATGGGGAGAAAATGGCGAGACCATCACTTACGACTGGTATGACAATGAAGGTCCGACCATGGATGCAACCGTGGAATACTACAATGCAAAGGTAGTTGTTCCGTAAATCCGAAGAAGGGATTCAGCAATCCAGAAGATCCTCGGCATGATGATATTTTTCCCGGTATTCCCGGGGCGTCATGCCGGTTTCTTTTTTGAAGGCACGGGAGAATGCAAAAGGATTCTGATATCCACAGGAGATCGCCACGCTGGATACAGGGATATCCGTGATCGTCAGAAGTTCCCTGGCATTGATGATCTTGGCGGAAGTCAGGAAAGCCTGGGGCGTGGTTCCAAGATGTTTTTTGAAAAGTCCGTAAAGGTGACTGCGGCCGATATGCAGATAGTCGGCAACATCGGTAACAGTAATATTCTGCAGCGGACTTTTTTTGATGTAATCAACAGCCTGTGTGATATAAAAATTCTCGTTGGATTCCATGGTCGTGTAGGAAGCATGAAATTCTTCCTCCAGCATGGCGATGATCCGGTAAAGACCACTCTGGATATAGGCTTCATTGGAGGGCGTCAGCTGCGGGTGAGTCATCATTTCAAGAATGGTTTCCTGATAGGGAAGAACCGAATCCAGCTGTTGGACCGGAGTTTCCTCAGTAAGATGGCAGTGTTCACAGAGGATGGGAGCGTTTTCTCCATTGAAACAGATCCAGATATAAGTCCAGGGATCAGAAGGTTCTGCTTTGTAGAGAGAGCTGGTCACAGGAGGAATGAAAAAGCACTGGCCGGCTTTCAGAGCATATTTTCGGTTATTCATATAGAAATATCCCTGTCCGTTCAGCACAAAGTGGATGGTGTAATATCGCCGGACACCAGGGCCGTAGGATTGTTCCGGCGTACATTTTTCCCATCCGCAGGAAATAAGATGAAGTTCTTTTGATGAAGTCTGGCGGTTCAGGACCTGTTTGTTTTCCATGGGAATTTCCTGCCTTTCGATGCATGATTATAGATAATATCAGTTTAAAATATTTGATCAGAGGTGTAAAGAAGAAAGATGAATTCATTAACAGTAAAAAGAATCCTCATGACATTTGCCGGAATCTTTCTGGCTGGTGTCAGTGTGGCCATTTTCAAGGCATCTGATTTTGGGACAGATCCCAACTCCTGTTTTGTCATGGGTGTGTGGAATCTTGCAGGAATAAAATACAGTTATGTTTATATTGCCATCAATGCACTGATGCTGCTGGGAGTATTCTTTCTGGACAGACATTTTATCGGACTTGGAACTGTGCTGAACCTGTTTTTTATGGGAATTATCGTGGAAAAAGGAATGCAGCTTTTTGACAGGTATCTGCCGGAGAGAACATTTGGAGTAAGAGTGATTCTGATGTGTATCGCTGTTGTAATGATGTGTTTTGCGTCGGCACTGTATTTTACAGCAGATATGGGAGTTTCCGCCTATGATGCCTATGCACTGATTCTGGATAAACGAACCCGGATCCCTTTCCGCATGTGCAGGATCGGAACGGATGTGATCACAACAGCGGCCGGATTTTTCATGGGCGCGGTTGTAGGAGCCGGAACCCTTGTCACCGCATTTTTTATGGGACCGTTGATTGAGTTTTTCAACCGGACAGTGGCAAGGCCATTTCTTTATGGAAAAGAGAATAAACAGATGCAGAAGAAGTAGAACAAAAGGCAGTTGTCGTGCTGTAAAAGTGCGACAGCTGCTTTTTGTTTGCAGATACAAGATTTCCACTGTCTTGACACTTGTAAAAGAAAAAGGTTTACTGCTGGAGTAAATACCGTTATAATAGGAGAAACGCAGTTTTTTTCCTGCAGTAAAAATATAACAGTCCGGGAGATATCAGTGTCTGGAATATTGTTTATCAGACGATATAACAGATGATATAATGATGTGGAAAATTTTCCGGAATGGAATAAGAAGGGAGAAAAAAATATGGCATATTTAGGCGAAGAAATCAAAAAACTTGGTTTTGGTCTCATGAGACTTCCGCAGAAATCCGAAGGTGTGATCGATGTGGAGCAGACCAAAGTCATGGTAGACAAATTTATGGAAGCTGGATTTACTTACTTTGATACAGCGTGGGCTTATGCAGGAAGTGAAGACGCTATCCGTGAGGCACTGGTAGAGCGTTACCCGAGAGAAAAATATCAGCTTGCCACCAAGATGGCAGCCTGGATCAACTGCAAGACAAGAGATGAAGCTCTTGCACAGTTTAAAACATCTCTGGAGAGAACAAAGGCAGGATATTTCGACTTCTATCTTCTCCACAATCTTGGAGAGCACAGAACAAAATATTTTGATGAGTACGGTTTATGGGACTGGATTCGTGAACAGAAGGAAGCCGGTCTGATCAGACATGCAGGATTTTCGTTCCATTCCACACCGGAGGAACTGGATGCACTTCTCACTGCACATCCGGAAATGGAATTTGTACAGCTGCAGATCAATTACGCAGACTGGGAAAATCCGGCGATCCAGTCAAGAGCCTGCTACGAGGTAGCCAGAAAACATGGAAAACCGGTCATTATCATGGAACCTGTAAAAGGCGGCATGCTTGCAACTCCGCCGGAATCAGTGGAAAAGCTTCTGAAGGAAGCAGAGCCGGAAGCATCTACAGCATCCTGGGCGATCCGTTTTGCGGCAAATCTGGAAGGCGTGATCACCGTACTTTCCGGAATGAGCAATGTTGCACAGATGGAGGATAACCTTTCTTTTATGAAGGATTTCAACGGCCTCACTGACAGTGAGAAAGAGACTCTTGATAAGGCAAGAGAGGCTATGAGCAAAATTCCTCTGATCCCATGCACAACCTGTAACTACTGCGCAAAGGTCTGTCCGATGGAGATTGGAATTTCCGGTTCCTTTACAGCAATGAATTATCTGACATTGTACGGAAATAAAGCCGCTGCAGCCCATCAGGAAGACTGGCTGGTAGTCAGTCACGGCAGAAAGCGTGCAGATGAATGTGTAAAATGCGGACAGTGTGAGGAAGTATGTCCGCAGCATATTTCCATCCGCGAGGAACTTGAGAAAGTAAGCGAGACCTTTTGCAAATAAGAACTGATCTGACGGGAAAAGGATCAGGGTAAGGAGAGAGTTTTAAAATGGAAAAATTCAAAGCATTTCTGAAACGGAAGGATATTGAGATCTCCCTGAAGAGATACGGTATCGATGCACTGGGAGCCATGGCACAGGGACTTTTCTGTTCCCTGCTGATCGGTACGATCATCAACACCCTTGGCACACAGTTCCACATTCCGTTTCTGACTATGGCAGTTGCCACAGTCAATGACACCCAGTACACGGTAGGTTCTCTGGCCTCTGCCATGAGCGGACCTGCCATGGCAGTAGCTATCGGTTACGCATTGCATTGCCCGCCGTTGGTATTGTTTTCACTGATCACTGTTGGTTTTGCCTCCAATGCACTTGGCGGAGCAGGTGGCCCTCTGGCTGTACTGTTTGTTGCAATTGTTGCGGCTGAGATCGGTAAGGCAGTTTCCAAGGAGACAAAGATCGATATCCTTGTAACTCCTCTTGTAACCATTGGTGTGGGCGTAGGTCTTTCCGCATGGTGGGCACCTGCCCTTGGAAAAGCTGCCATGAAAGTGGGAAGCGTAATTATGTGGGCAACGGACCTGCAGCCGTTCTTTATGGGAATCCTGGTTTCCGTATTTGTGGGAATCGCACTGACACTGCCGATTTCTTCTGCTGCGATCTGTGCGGCTCTGGGACTTACCGGACTGGCAGGTGGCGCCGCAGTAGCAGGTTGCTGTGCACAGATGGTAGGTTTTGCGGTTATGTCCTTTAAGGAAAACAAATGGGGCGGATTGGTTTCTCAGGGAATCGGAACCTCCATGCTCCAGATGGGAAATATCGTCAGAAATCCAAGGATCTGGATTGCACCAATCCTCACATCCGCCATCACAGGACCTATCGCGACCTGTCTCTTTAAATTGCAGATGAATGGAACAGCTGTATCCTCAGGAATGGGTACCTGTGGTTTTGTAGGACAGATCGGTGTGTATACAGGATGGATGAATGATATTGCAGAAGGAACCAAGACAGCAGTCACAGCCATGGACTGGGCAGGACTTTTCCTGATCTCCTTCATCCTCCCGGCAGTCCTCTGCCCGCTCATCAATATGTTTGTACGTAAACTTGGATGGGTGAAAGATGGAGATATGACATTGTCATAAATAAGAAGTATTGAATGGGGATGGCAAATATCCCTTTGACGATCAAAAAAAGAGTATCACAGAAACTCATGGATAAAGATGAGATCTGTGATACTCTTTTTATTTAACCGAATGCGGATTGCGAATATCCGCTTGACCCTGGTACTAACTATTTACGCCACATGCGATCCATTGGCATTACTCCGTTCCAGTCCACATGCCCTTGCATACTCATGAAGTTTCTCTTTGGCGGTGTAATTCAGATTCTGTGGAACCTGGATCTGGATGGTTACGTACTGGTCACCGCGGATGGACGGGTTCTTCATGGAAACGATGCCTTTTCCTCTTAGACGGATCTTAGAACCGGACTGCATGCCTTCCCGGATCTTGCAGATTACATTTCCATAAAGGGTAGGAACGGTAGCTTCACCGCCAAAAACAGCTGTTGTGTACGGAATGGAGATGGTGGTGTAAACATCCGATCCTTTCCGCTCATATCCAGGACGGGTTCCTACGGTAACTTTCAGAAGCAGGTCACCAGGTTCTCCGCCGCCGGTTCCAGGCATTCCTTTTCCTTTCAGACGGATACTCTTGCCGGTATCGATACCTGCCGGAATGTGGACCTGCAATGTCTGTGGGGCACCGGAGCTTCCGTCCGGGCTGGACAGGGAGATCCTTTTATCTGCACCAAAAGCGGCCTCATCGAAGGTAACGTTGATGCTGGCCTTCACATTGGAGCCTTTCTGTGGAAAATCCTGCTGATGGAATCCGCCGAAACCGCTGCCACTGTGGAAACCGCTTCCGCCAAAACCACTGTGGAAACCGCCGCCGTGACTGCCGTGGAACATATTTCCGAAGATATCGCCGAAAATATCGTCCATATTTTCACCATTGAAGTGAAATTCCTGATAGCTGCCATTGCCACCGCTCTGGAATCCGCCGAATCCACCGGCACCTGCGTCGGCTCCCGGATCAGCGCCTGCCTCAAATGCAGCGTGGCCAAACTGGTCGTACATTTTTTTCTTCTTCGGGTCACTTAAGATATCGTAGGCTTCGTTTACTTCCTTGAATTTATCTGCGGCATCCGGATTACCGGCGTTGGTATCCGGGTGATATTTTTTTGCCAGTTTACGATATGCTTTTTTTATTGTTTTCTCATCTGCGTTCCGGTCAATGCCCAGAACATCGTAATAATCTCTTTTTACTGCCATGGTATTCACCTTCCCTTATATAATCTTATTTACCTACAAAATGCCCCGGGAAAACAGCCCCGGGGATCGTTGGTTTCTTGTTCTATCTGTAATATAACACTACAAATTTAATAAGTCAAGACCTGTAAAAAAAGAAAGCCCGATTTGGACTTGACCAGACACATGGTTCTTACAGAGAAAAGGAAAAAATATGATATAATATTAATATAAAATCCTGCAGCTGCCTGTGCAGGGATAATCGATGAAACATAAAACAAGCGGATTACAAATATCCGGTTAACAAAAGGAAAGGGAGGCGGAATTATGGAGAAAAGAAACTTACTGTCAGAAAAAAAGACAGTGAAATGGCTGGCACTTTTTATTTTTACACTTACAATGGCATTCCTGTTTACAACACAGAATGCAAAAGCAGCAGGCACAACATTTAAAGTGCAGGTTACCAGCGGTTATCTGGCATTGAGAAGTGAGAAAGCTTTTGACAGAAATAATGAAATCGGTCAGCTGAATACCGGAGATCTGGTAGAGGTTATGGACAAAAAAGACAGTACTTACTGGTACGCATATTCGCCAAAGCTGAATAAATCCGGATATGTGGACAAAAATTACCTCCAGGTTGTGGAAAATACAACAGCCACGAATGACTCCTGGACGGTAAAAGTAAAAAGTGGTTATCTGGCACTTCGAAATACCGCGGCATATAATGACAGCAATGAGATCGGCCGCCTGAATACCGGAGACACCGTTCTTGTAAAAGACAGCAGCGATTCCACCTACTGGTATGTATATGCCCCGAAACTGGATAAATCCGGATATGTGGATAACCGTTATATCTACAACAGTGGTCTGTGGACAGTAAAGGTAGAGAAAGGTTACCTGGCACTCAGAAATCAGGCAGCATATAATGACAGCAATGAAATAGGCCGCCTGAATACCGGAGATATGGTGCAGGTAAAGGATACCAGTGACAGTAACTACTGGTATGTATACGTCCCGCAACTTGACAAAACGGGATATGTAGATAAAGATTATCTGACAGGTGGATCGGAAGTTACGTATCCGACCATGACAGTTCAGGTAGAAAAAGGATTTCTGGCACTTAGAAGTGCAAAAGCTTACGATAAAAACAATGAGATCGCCCAGCTTAACACAGGAGATACGGTTGAGATCATTGAAAAAGAAGACAGCACCTACTGGTATGTATATGTTCCGAAACTTGGAAAAGAAGGATATGTAGATAAAAATTATCTTAAATAAATGTTTTGCACCAGGCGGATCAGAAATGTCCGCCTGATATAAAATACAGGGAGGTAATACAGACAGATGACTCTGGCACAGCTCAGATATACCATAGCAATTGCAAAAGCCGGATCTATGAACGAGGCAGCCAAAAGCCTTTATATTTCTCAGCCAAGTCTTTCCACGGCGATCCGGGAACTGGAGGCGGAGACAGGGGTTGAGATCTTCAGAAGAACAAACCGTGGAATCGCCGTAACGCCTGCAGGGGAAGAATTCCTAGGGTACGCGAGGCAGGTAGTAGAGCAGTACGAACTGATGGAAGCCAAATATATTTCCAAAGAGCAGTCCCGCAAAAAGTTCAGTGTTTCCATGCAGCATTATACTTTCGCAGTCAATGCCTTTGTGGAGCTGGTAAAACAGTTCGGCATGGACGAGTACGAATTTGCGGTCCATGAGACCAAAACACATCAGGTGATCGAGGATGTGCGGAATTTTAAAAGTGAAATCGGGATCCTCTATGTGAATGATTTTAACCGAAAAGTACTCACAAAAATGTTTCACGAATATGGCCTGGAGTTTCACGAACTTCTCAACTGTCGGATCTATGTTTACATGTGGAAAGGCCATCCTCTGGCGAAACGTGAGAAGATCACTCTGGAAGAACTGAAGGAATATCCTTGCCTGTCTTTTGAGCAGGGGGGAAATAACTCCTTTTATTTTGCAGAGGAGGTTTTGAGCACCTATGAATACAAACGGCTGATCAAAGCTGATGACAGGGCCACCATGCTGAACCTGATGGTAGGACTTAACGGATATACCTTATGTTCCGGTATTATCTGTGAGGATCTGAACGGTTCCGATTACTGTGCGGTGAAGCTGGATTCCGATGAGATCATGACCATCGGCTATATTGCCAGAAAAGGTGTTAATATCAGTGCCCTTGGAAAAAAATATCTGGAGGAGATTTCCAGATATAAGGATAAGGCACTGAAATAAGAGAAAATAAAATCTGACAGATTTCTGCATAATACACGGCGATGTGTAAAATGCAGATCTGTCAGATTTTTTGTACATATTCAGACGATCAAACGCGGATCACAAAGCCTTCTTTACGAGGTTTTGCTGTCGGATATTCGCAGTCACGGTATCCCAGAACACAGTGGCCGATACCAATATATTCATCCGGAACACCCCACTGTTTCTTCAGTTCTTTTCCTTCTTCGGAATCAAAAACTTCTCTTGCACGGTGGATCCAGCAAGAATCGACGCCAAGAGCATGAGCGGCGTTCATGAGATTTCCCATCACAAGGCTTCCGTTTTCCACGCAGGTGCCCATTTTGCTGTCGGAAAAGACAATGATTACAGTTGGGGCGCCGTAGAACGGATCTGCTTTACCGCCCATAACATCTGCGTTCATTTTGGAAAGTTTTGCAACCAGTTCCGGATTCTGTGTTACTACCATAAGAGTACTCTGCTGTCCCATGCCGCTTGGTGAATATTCTCCGGCTTCCAGGATCACATCCAGAGCTTCCTGTGGAACAAGGTCTTTTTTGTAGGCGCGGATGCTTCTGCGCTCCAGCATGTTTTTGATGCTTTCGTTCATAATGATTACCTCCTGATGACGAATTTTGTTGAAAATATTTTCTGTAAAAGAAAGCAGTTTTCTTTTTATTCTGGTAAAAACTATTATACCGCAGATGTTTATAGTTTCCAATAGACAGGCGGTTATAACTTTACAACTTGTAAAGAATTATTATATAATCTGGATAAGGCATTCCTGCGGCGGATGCAGGAGAATTTTGGGTGGAGATACAGAGACGGAATAGTTGAGACAGAAAATATGAGGTGCCAGATGGAAAAGATTCGAAAACATTTTTATTTTTCAGGAAGAGTACAGGGAGTGGGATTTCGTTACCGCTCTTATTATATTGCACAGTCCATGGGGCTGACCGGCTGGGTAAAAAATCTCTGGGATGACCGTGTGGAGATGGAAGTGCAGGGAACCAGAGAAGAAATCCGGGAAATGGTAGAACGCCTTTCTCAGCAGAATTTTGTGGAGATTGAGGGAATTGAAGCAAAAGAGATTCCTCTGGAGGATGAGTTTGGATTTCATGTGAAAGGATAGTGAAATGATCAGAGCTGTTTTTATGGATATTGATAATACGCTGCTGGATTTTGACGCGGCGGCACAGGAAGGTATGGAGCATTGTTTTGAGGATGCAGGTCTTACATATAAGCCGGAAATGTTTACAGTTTTCAAGGAGGAGAATGACCAGATCTGGAAAAAGATCGAACAGGGGATCCTGACGATGGATGATCTCCCCTACGTGCGCTGGCAGGCGATCCTTAAGAAACTGGGGCTTGAGGCAGATGGCGTGGCCATGGAGATGCTGTTTCGGAAGTGCCTGTTTTACAGTGCAGTACCTGTGGAGGGAGCAAAGGAAATCCTCGATTATTTACAGGGAAAATATATCCTCTGCACGGCCAGCAACGGTCCTTATGAGCAGCAGATCTGCAGGCTGAAAAAAGCGGATATGTTGAAGGATTTTGACCATTGTTTTGTGTCTGAGAAGATTGGTGTAGATAAGCCGGATGTACGTTTTTTCCAGCGTTGTCTGGAACAGCTTCCAGGGATTAGAGCGGAAGAATGCATGATCGTGGGAGATTCCCTGACTGCTGATATTGCAGGTGGACAGGCAGCCGGGATGGAGACCTGCTGGTTCTGCCGGGAGAAGATGGAAGAAGCACAACTGGAGAATGTGAAACGGACACATAAGGCGGATCACGTGATAAGGCGTCTGGATGAACTGAAAGATCTTTTGTAAAAATGGGCCTATTTATTCCATTTCCAGCGCCAGATACAACAGAACAGCATCCCGGAATTTTCGGGGATTGAGACCACATTTTTTATAAATGTGGTTTAATTTATATTGGAGAGTATTTTTGTGGAGAAAAAGTTTCTCTGCGGTATCGGCCAGGGACATTTCCAGGGAAAAATAAGTTCGCAGAAGTTCCTTTTCATCCGAAGATAACTGACGAATGGTTTTTCCGGAAAATTCTTCACGGTCTTCCGGAGATACGGAAGAGAGAACAATTTCCAGAGTGAGATCATCGAAAACTGCGTAATTTTCTGCACAGATGTTGTCAGTAGAAGGCTGGTGAAAACTAAGGCTTCGCAGGGCAGTTTCAGCAGTAGTAAGGGAAAGTCCCAGCTGATACAGCGATACGGACCGGCCAACGGCAATGGCCAGAGTGTCAGCATGTTTCTTTGCGAAATTATGAAGCGTTCCGGAAAGCGCAGAAAAACCGGAATTGTCTGCGACAGCGAGATAATCTCCGGGATAGCGGAAGGTGTACAGGGTGATCCCGGCAGTTTTGAAAAAATTCTGGATCTGGTGTTCTGAAAGAACAGAACCGCTGACAGAATCGGTATAATTTTGTCCAGAAGCAGCCGGATATGTATGGATCAGGATCAGTCGCTTGGGTGTATCCGGATCGATCTGAAATTCTTTCAGGCATTTCAGAAGATATTCCGGGTTCTGGGTGTCTCCGTGGAGCAGGGAACTGATGACAAACTGCTTTTTGTCCGCCTGATGTCGGCTGTACTGGCCAAGTTCCTGTTCCCGGATCAGGAGGCTGGTGATGCGCTGTGCCAGAAAGGCGTATTTGCGTACTTTTTCCGGGGAACCGGTGATGCCGATTACAGCCAAAAGACGGTCTTCATGGTAAAGAGGCATGTTGATACCCTGGCGGGTTCCTGTAAAATTATCGGATTCTGCCACTTCGATGGTAGTACCGGTTACAGCAGCTTTCCGGCCGATTTCATGAAAAGCTCCGATCCGGGCAGAGTTGGTGCTGGCAATAATGGTGCCGGATGAGTTGATGAAATTGATATCATAACTGCAGACGTCCTTGATGGTATTGACGATCTGCTGGGCGAGAGTGTGGCTGATGTGTGTGATCATGAATCCTCCTGGAAAAGTTGATGTGCTTTCTTTCGGTCAGTATATCATATATATTTCAGAGGTTCAAATTGGATATGTTACTTATAACAATAGAAAACAGAAATTATTGAAAAATATAGTATATATAATATATACATCCAAGCTCGATTTTATTAAGATTAAAAACAGAATAGTAGACAGCGAATGCGGATTGCGAATATCCGCTTGACTTTATATAAAAAATTTCACAGGAGGAAAATACAATGAAAGTAGTAACAGCAATCGATTCTTTTAAAGGCAGCATGACATCCATGGAGGCAGGTTTTGCAGCTGCAGAAGGGATTCATCGTGTGTACGCAGACGCGGAGGTTCAGGTAAGACCGCTGGCAGATGGCGGAGAGGGAACGGTGGAAGCTCTTGTTGCAGGAATGAACGGAAAAACAGAGCATGTAAAAGTCACCGGTCCTCTGGGCGAGCCGGTGATCTGTGAGTACGGCATCATCGAAAGCACAAAGACCGCAGTGATCGAGATGGCCGGTGCAGCAGGAATCACACAGGTTCCGGACGAAAAAAGAAATCCTCTTTACACGACAACTTACGGTGTCGGTGAAGTGATCAAGGATGCTATCGAAAAAGGCTGCCGCAGATTTATTGTGGGCATCGGCGGAAGTGCTACCAATGACGGCGGTGTGGGAATGCTGCAGGCACTTGGCTATGCATTTCTTGACAAAGATGGAAAACAGGTTCTTCCGGGAGCAAGAGGCCTGAAAGATATCGCGGAGATCACCGATGCCTATGTGATCCCGGAACTTGCAGAATGTAAATTCCGTGTTGCCTGCGATGTAACAAATCCTCTTTGCGGAGAGCTTGGATGCAGTGCCATCTACGGACCGCAGAAAGGTGCTACACCGGAGATGATCAAAGATATGGACCAGTGGCTTGGTGCTTACGCAGAGCTTGCAAAAGAGCGTTTTCCAAAAGCAGATCCAGTGTATCCGGGAACAGGAGCAGCCGGCGGAATGGGATTTGCATTCCTGACATTTACTAATGCAGTTCTGGAATCCGGAATCAATATCGTACTGGACGAGACAAAACTTGAGGATTACATTAAGGACGCAGATCTTGTAATTACAGGCGAGGGCCGTATGGATGGCCAGACAGCCATGGGAAAAGCGCCGGTAGGTGTGGCAAAGCTTGCAAAGAAATATGGCAAAAAAGTGATTGCTTTTGCAGGTGCCGTACAGCGTGACGCAAGAGCCTGCAACGATGCAGGAATTGATGCATTCTTCCCGATCCTCCGCGGAGTGGTAACTTTGGAAGAGGCCATGAAAAATGAGAACGCAAAATTGAATCTGGCAGATACCGCAGAGCAGGTTATCAGACTGATGAAATAAGAATCATGTGAATGCAAAAAAGACAGGCCGCTAAGGAGCCTGTCTTTTTTGGATGGTTTATAATTTGTAAAAACAAGGGAGTTGTAACCGGATAAAATTCGTTTATCGGGATTTTCGTTTTATCCTTCGATTGGTTCAAAATCCACAGCGCCATGTTTGCACAGAGGGCAGATGATATCTTCCGGAAGTTCATCGCCTTCATAGATATATCCGCAGACTTTGCATACCCAGCCTTTTTTGCCTTCAGTCTGTGGCTGCGGTTTTACGTGTTTCTGGTAGTAGGTGTAAGTCATGGTATCCTGATCGCTCATAACACGGGCCTCTGTGACGCTGCAGATGAACATTCCGTGAGTGCCAAGATCTACGTAGTTTTCCACTTTCAGGGACATGAAAGCATTGATATATTTGTCCAGGAATACCAGTCCATTGTCAGAGTGGTTCACTTTCTGGCCTGCAAATTTATCGGTGCTTCTGCCGGACTGGAATCCGAACTGTTCAAAAACAGAGAACGGAGCTTCTGTAGACAGACAGTTTACGTTCATGATACCGGTCTGCTGGATTACGTGGTGAGAGTAGTTGGCCTTGTTGATGTTGACAGCTACGCGGTATGGATTGTCAGTAAGCTGTGTAACGGTGTTGACGATCAGGCCGTTGTCCTTTTTGCCATCGTTGGAAGTTACCACATAGAGGCCGTAACCGATGCGGAACAGAGCGGTCATATCACTCTTGTTGGCAAGATCATCGCTTTTGGCAATGTATTCCTGGCAGAGTTCATCAGCCATGGCTTCCATCTGTTTGCGGTTTTCTTCGTTTACTGCGGACATGATCTTAACGTTGGTATTCAGCCAGTTGATTTTTTTGCACTTGGAAAGCATCTCTTTCATGACTTTCGCTGCCAGCGGTGCCCAGGTACCGTTTTCAATCAGTCCAACGGTACGGTTCTGGAAGTTATGCTCTACCAGACGGGTGATAAAGTCGTTCATAAACGGATAGATGCTTGCGTTGTATGTGGTGGTTGCCAGAACCAGTTTGGAGTAGCGGAAAGCGTCGCTCAGTGCCTGAGACATGTCATCTCTTGCAAGGTCATAGACAACAACGTTTGGACATCCTTTGCTGCGGAATTTGTCAGCAAGCTGCTGGACTGCCATTTTTGTGTGGCCGTATACGGAAGTGTAGGCGATTACGATTCCGTCATCTTCCGGTGTGTAGGAAGACCAGGTATCATAGAGGCTGATGTAATGTCCAAGATCTTCGGTGAGAACCGGTCCGTGAAGCGGACAGATGGTCTGGATATCCAGAGTTGCGGCTACTTTCAGAAGGTTCTGTACCTGTACGCCATATTTTCCAACGATACCGATAAAGTATCTTCTTGCCTCATCATCCCATGGCTCTTCCACATCCAGGGCACCGAATTTTCCGAAGCCGTCTGCGGAGAAAAGGACTTTTTCTGTGCTGTCATAAGTAACCATAACTTCCGGCCAGTGAACCATCGGTGCAAATACAAAAGTCAGGTTATGTTTTCCAAGGGAGAGGGTTCCGCCGTTATCTACAGTGATCTGCTGGCCTTCCAGATCCAGGTCAAAGAAATTCTGCATCATGCCGAAGGCTTTTTTGTTGGAAACAACGGTGGTGTCCGGATAAACTTTCATGAAGTTGGCGATATTGGCTGCGTGGTCCGGTTCCATATGCTGTACGATCAGATAATCCGGTTTCCGGTCACCCAGAACCTGCTGAATGTTATCCAGCCATTCGTGGGTAAAATTTGCATCTACGGTATCCATAACCGCAACTTTTTCGTCCAGGATCACATAGGAGTTGTAGGACATGCCGTTTGGCACTTTGTACTGGCCTTCAAAAAGGTCAACCTGATGATCATTAACGCCTACATATTTGATGGTATCTGTGATTTTCATGAGCAATTCCTCTTTTCTTTCTATGGTGGATTTATTTATGTGACTGTGTTTTGTTTGTTTCTTAACTTTGATAAAAATATAACAGATTTTACTGACAAAAACTGTTGCAAATACAACAAAACAGGAAAATTTTCCAGACTTTACATTTTTTCTGTGCTGTTATAAAATCAGAAACATGTACGGTTCATCTGGCTGGTGCGAGGGAGGAAAAACATGGAGCACATTACTTTATTTACGGATATTTTGCCCGAAGAACAGGAAAGAATGCGTGTCTGTTTCAAAGTCCGGGAGGCTGTTTTTCAGAATGGAGAAACCATTATGGAATATTCCAGCTCCATGAAAAAGATCGGGCTGATCCAGGAGGGACGGGCGGTGCTTTACTGCTGTGATGAAGATGGAAATGAGTATGTCATTGATGAACTGAATAAGGACAGTGTATTTGGCGAACCGTTTTTGCTTCCGTCGGATTCTCAGCATTATTATGTGTGCGCCACCACTGTGACGAAGGTGATGTTTATTGATTATGAGCATGTGATCAAGCGCTGCGAAAATGCCTGTCATCATCACAGCCAGATGGTCAGCAATCTTCTGCAGATGACGGCGCTTCGCTCCAGACAGCAGACGGACCGGATCTATATGCTTTCCAGATCTTCCACCAGGAAGAAACTGATGGCCTATCTGCATTCTCTGGCTGCAGAGAAAAACACCGGAAAATTTAAACTGCCCATGTCCTACACCGCACTGGCCCAGTACTTAAGTGTGGATCGAAGTGCCATGATGCGTGAGATCAAAAATCTTTCGGATGAAGGCGTGCTTAAAAGAGACGGGCGGAATGTGGAATTACTTAAATAGAGGAGACAATCATTATGAATATTACAGTAAGAAAATATGAAGAAAAAGATCTTCCGGATCTGATCCGGATCTGGAATGAAGTGGTGGAAGATGGTGTGGCTTTTCCACAGGAAGAATGTCTGAATGAAGAAACCGGAAAAGCTTTTTTTGCGGAGCAGACTTATACAGCGGCAGCCGTGGATGAGGAGAGCGAAAACGTTTACGGCCTTTACATCCTTCATCCAAATAACATCGGAAGATGCGGTCACATCTGCAATGCCAGCTATGCGGTAAGCCGGGATTCCAGAGGCCTTCATATTGGAGGAAAGCTGGTATCTGACTGCCTGGTACAGGGAAAAGAGCACGGTTTTGGCGTACTTCAGTTTAATGCGGTTGTGGCTTGCAATGTCCACGCAAGACATCTTTATGAGAGACTTGGATTTACACAGCTTGGGGTGATCCCGAAGGGTTTCCGTATGAAGGACGGACATTATGAAGATATCTGCCCGTATTATCATGAATTATGAAAAATCTTCAGATCACCGCATACACGCAAAGCTTTATCCGGCAGCAGGTCATGCCGGGAGATATCTGTATTGATGCAACCATGGGGAACGGAAATGATACTGCACTGTTAAGTAGACTTGCGGGAGAAAAGGGACATGTTCTTGCGTTTGATATTCAGAAACAGGCACTGGAACACACGGAAGAGCGCCTGAAAAAAGACAACTGCCCGGAGAATTATCGGCTGATCCTGGATTCCCATGAGAATATGGCTGCCTATGCAGAAATGGAAACCGTATCCTGTATCACCTTTAATCTGGGATATCTTCCAGGAGGAGACCATTCGGTGGCAACCAGAGCGGACAGTAGCAAACGGGCAGTGGAAAGCGGCCTTACACTTCTGAAAAAAGGCGGTCTTATGACACTTTGCATTTACAGTGGAGGGGATACCGGATTTCAGGAGAGGGATGAGATGCTTGCATTTGTCCGTCAGCTGGACCCGCATAAATATCTGGTGATCCGGTCGGAATATGCAAACCGGCCCAATAATCCGCCGATACCGGTACTGATCATAAAATTATAAAGTCCAAAATACAGGACACTGAATCAGGAGAAAAAACATGAACAATTACATATATTATTATCTGCTTGCGGTCAATATCCTGGCTTTTGTGCTTTTCGGTATCGACAAGCAGAATGCCCGCCGCAATATGTGGAGAATTCCGGAGAAGACTCTGATCTTAAGCGCTGTCATCGGTGGCAGTGCCGGAGCTATCTTAGGTATGAGATTTTTTCACCACAAAACACGCAAGGCCAAATTTGCGGTCGGCGTACCGGTGATACTGCTTGTGCAGATCGGTGCGGTGTGTCTGGCGCAGTGGGCGATGAAGTAGAAAGAAAAAATGATGATTAAATACTGCGATCACGCGTCCTACGCCAAGTACGGCGATGACAGTTCCAAGTCCGATACCGATCAGCTTATGAGCGAAGATCAGACCAATGAAAGTAGTAAGGCAGATATTAAAGAGGTCAAAGCAGTTCTTGGTGAAGCCAACAGATTTTCCAACACAGTCGGAAATAGCCTGTACAATCCCGTCTCCCGGATTGGGGATGATACGCATGTTCAGAGACATTGCGGCACCGATACCGGTAAGGATGATTCCGGCGGCAAGGATCAGAAGCCTGGATAACATATTGTCGGACGGAGCTGGCAGCAGAGCGGAAAAAAGGTTCATAAAACGTGTGAATACAAGGCTTAAGGGCAGCTGCAGAAGATCCATCAAAAGTACCAGTTTCAAATCCCGGTGTGCTGCCGGAGCAATGGCACCATCCGCTTCTCTGGAATATCTCTGATTCCGGAAGATATGTAAAACAATCTCAACCACAACAAATGCGGAATACAAAAGAAAAGTAATATTACCAAAGTTAAATCCGCCAATGGTGGCAATACTGTAGGCCACAGAAATAATCGGGGAGACACCAAGACCCGATTTGGTGTTAAGGATGATCCCCAGCGCCAGGATCAGAAGGCCGGCGGCATAGAAGACAATCCGGAGGAATATATCTTTTTTCATTTCTTATCACACTCTCTTTCTATACAACATTCTTATCATAGCACAAAATTTCATTAATACCAGATCGGAATTCTGTTAGAAATTTCCTTCTTGACAAATACTTTTATGATGATATAATTTGATAATCAAAATATTTTAAGATAAAAGATAATTCAGAGAACAGCAGTACAGATTTATACAGACTGCTTGACGACAGATATCATGGAGAAAAATATGACAGGTAAAATATGTGGAACTGGTTCCTGGGCACCGGACAGAGTGTGGGATAACAACGATCTGGCAAAAATGGTGGAAACCAGTGATGAATGGATCAGGGAAAGAACCGGTGTGGTACAGAGACATATTGCAAAAGAAGAGGAAGACACTGTGACAATGGCAGCGCAGGCGGCATTGCGGGCAGTGGAAGATGCAGGAATGGATGTGGAAGAGATCGACCTGATTCTTGTGGCCACCATTTCTCCCACAGAGATCATGCCCTGTGTGGCATGTGGTGTACAGGAGCGGATTGGCGCGGAAAATGCCACCTGCTTTGATCTGAACGGAGCCTGTACAGGATCTCTTCTGGCCTTAAACACCGCACAGGCATACCTGGCTCAGGGGATTTACCGGAATGCCCTTGTGATCGGTGCGGAAAAACTGTCCGGTTTAACGGACTGGACAGACCGTGGCACCTGTATTCTTTTCGGAGATGGCGCAGGAGCAGTTGTACTGAGAGCAGAAGAGGGCGGCAGATATGCACAGGTAACCCATTCCATTGGAAAAAAAGGCGGCGCACTTACTTTACAGAGTAGAAATCAGATCCGCTACGAAAATGACCCGAAAGCAAGAGAAACCTACATACAGATGAATGGAAAAGAAGTGTTTACTTTTGCAGTATCCAAAGTACCGGAAGCTATAAAAACCCTTCTTTACAGAGAAAAGATTTCTTATGGGGACATCCGGTATTATCTTCTCCACCAGGCAAATGAGCGGATCATCCGCTCCGCGGCAAGACGGCTGGGCGAAGACATTTCCAAGTTTCCCATGAACATGGACAGATACGGCAATACGTCTTCCGCAAGCCTTCTCATTCTTCTGGATGAGGTAAAAAAAAGCGGAAAACTGCAAAAGGGCGACAAACTGGTCCTTGCGGGATTCGGTGGCGGGCTGACATATGGCGCGAGCCTGATCGAGTATTAGACGCAAACAAAGTAAAGTCCCGATTAACGGACTGTTGAAACTATGAGCAAGAAGAAAAGCGGGTTGCAAATATCCGCCTGACTCAATTTCCCGGAGGTAAAAAATGAAAACAAGAGTGACAGAATTACTTGGTATCGAATATCCAATCATCCAGGGCGGTATGGCCTGGGTGGCAGACCATCACATTGCGGCAGCAGTATCCGAGGCAGGCGGCCTGGGACTGATCGCGGCAGCAAACGCACCGGCAGAATGGGTACGTGAGCAGATTCGTGAAGCAAAAAAACTGACAGATAAGCCTTTCGGTGTAAACATCATGCTGATGAGTCCAAGTGCCGATGAGGTTGCAAAAATCGTCGTGGAAGAGGGCATCAAAGTGGTAACAACCGGTGCCGGAAGCCCGGAAAAATATATGGAAGAATGGAAAGCTGCCGGAGTAAAAGTGATCCCGGTCGTTGCATCCGTAGCTCTTGCAAGAAGAATGGAGCGCTGCGGTGCAGATGCGGTGGTTGCTGAGGGAACTGAGTCCGGCGGACATATCGGTGAGACAACTACCATGGCGCTGGTACCACAGGTTGTGGACGCGGTAAAGATCCCGGTGATCGCGGCAGGCGGAATCGCAGACGGCCGTGGGATCGCGGCAGCTTTTATGCTGGGTGCGGAAGCTGTACAGATGGGAACCCGTTTTGTGGCAACAGAGGAGTGTAATGTCCATGAAAATTACAAACAGTTCCTTCTGAAAGCCAGAGATATCGACACAAGAGTAACCGGCCGTACCACAGGTCATCCGGTCCGCACTTTAAGAAATCCCATGACAAAGGAATATCTGGAAAAAGAAGCAGCAGGTGCATCTTTTGAAGAACTGGAAATGCTGACTCTCGGTGGTCTTCGAAAAGCAGTTGTTGACGGCGATGTAAAAACAGGAAGCGTCATGTCCGGCCAGATTGCAGGAATGGTAAAAGATGTACCAACCTGTAAAGACTTGATGGCGAGACTGATCAGAGAGACAAAAGAAGCTGTAAAGAAGAACAGTTTTCTTGTGGAGGAATAAAAAATGGGAAAAACAGCATTTATTTTCCCGGGCCAGGGCGCACAGAAAGCCGGAATGGGAAAAGATTTTTATGAAAAATACGATACCGCAAAAGAAGTTTTTGACTCGGCCAGCGAGTGGCTGGATCTGGATATGAAAGCACTCTGCTTTGAGGAAAACGATCAGCTTGATCTCACCGAGTACACACAGGCTGCGCTGGTCACCACCTGCCTTGCCATGGAAAAAGTGGTGGAGGAAATGGGTCTTCATCCGAATGTAACCGCAGGGTTAAGCCTTGGCGAGTACTGTGCCATTGAAACTGCCGGCGGCATGGATTTAAAAGACGCCATTACAACCGTCAGAAAAAGAGGAATCCTTATGGAACAGGCAGTTCCGGCAGGACAGGGAAGCATGGCGGCAGTTATGGGAATGGAAACAGAGAAGATCGAAGAAGTGCTTGCAGACATTGCAGACGTAAGTATTGCCAACTACAACTGTCCCGGCCAGATCGTGATCACAGGGCTTAGTGAGGCGGTTTCTGAAGCTTCTGAAAAACTGAAAGCAGCCGGCGGAAGAAGGGTGATCCCGTTAAATGTCAGCGGTCCGTTCCACTCTGCAATGCTTGCCACAGCAGGAAAAGAACTGGGAAAAGTTCTGGATGATGTCACACTCCATGAACTTCAGATCCCCTATGTCACCAACGTAACTGCAGAATATGTGGAACATTCATCCGAAACAAAAGAACTTCTGGAAAAACAGATCTCTTCTTCCGTGCGCTGGCAGCAGAGCGTGGAAAACATGATCCGACAGGGCGTGGATACCTTCGTGGAGATCGGACCAGGAAGAACACTGGCTGGATTTATGAGAAAGATCGACAGAAATGTAAAAGTATACAACATTCAGACCGTAGAAGACGCAGAAAAAGTCTGCCAGGAACTGGTATAGATAGAAAGGAATTCATATGTCAGAGAAAAAAATCGCAGTGGTAACAGGCGGTGCACGTGGGATCGGAAAAGCCATCGCCCTGGAACTTGCAAAAGCAGGAAACCTTGTAGTGATCAATTATAACGGCTCAGAAGAAAAAGCCCGGGAAACAAAAGCAGAGATCGAGGCAGCTGGTGGTGAAGCAGATATCATGCAGTGTAATGTGGCAGATTTTGATGCATGCGAAGTTTTTTTCAAAGCCATTGCAGAAAAATACGGACGAGTTGACATCCTGGTAAATAATGCAGGGGTTACGAAGGACGGACTTCTTATGAAGATGAGCGAAGAAGATTTTTCCAGAGTTGTTGACACCAATCTGAAAGGAACGTTCAACTGCATCCGCCATGTGTCCAGAATGATGCTGAGACAGAGAAGCGGCCGGATCATCAGCCTTTCATCGGTGGTAGGCCTTCGGGGAAATGCAGGACAGGCCAACTATGCGGCATCCAAAGCAGGAATCATCGGCCTTACAAAATCCGCCGCAAAAGAGCTGGCATCCAGAGGAATCACAGTTAATGCCATTGCACCGGGCTTTATCAAAACGGACATGACGGATGTACTTTCTGACAAAGTAAAAGAAAATATTGCGGCATCTATCCCGATGGGAAGTATGGGAACCACAGAAGATGTGGCAAAAGCAGCCGTATTTCTGGCATCGGACGGTGCACGTTACATCACAGGACAGGTACTTCGCGTAGACGGCGGAATGGCAATGTAAAGAAGGCTCCCCGGAGTCAGGAGGATAGATTGATGAAAAGACGAGTAGTAGTAACAGGACTTGGAGCAGTAACACCGATCGGAAATGATGTGGAAAGCTTCTGGAACGGAGTAAAAGAAGGAAAGGTGGGGATCGGACCGATCACCCGTTTTGATACGACCGGATACAAGGCAACACTGGCAGCAGAGCTTAAAGATTTTGTGGCAAAGGATCGCATGGATCCGAGGACTGCAAGAAGAATGGAGCCTTTTTCCCAGTATGCGGTAGCAGCTGCACTGGAAGCAGTGGAAAATTCCGGGCTTAAGATGGAAGAGGAAGATCCGTACATGGTAGGCGTTATCATCGGCTCCGGTGTGGGAAGTCTTCAGGCTACCGAGACCAATGAGAAGAAGCTTATGGAAAAAGGTCCTTCAAGAGTGGATCCGCTTCTTGTTCCGAAGATGATCACAAATATGGCGGCCGGAAATGTTTCTATCGCTACCGGCGCAAAAGGAAAATGCACCAACGTGGTAACGGCATGTGCGACAGGAACACATTGTATCGGAGATGCTTTCCGTGCCATTCAGTATGGTGATGCAGATGTAATGCTTGCCGGTGGTACAGAGGGAGCTGTCTGCCCTATCGGTATCGCAGGCTTTGCAAGCCTTACTGCACTGAGCACAAGTAAGGATCCGCTGCGTGCATCCATTCCGTTTGATAAAGACAGAGGCGGTTTTGTTATGGGCGAGGGTGCAGGTGTGGTTGTTCTGGAAGAGCTTGAGCATGCCAAAAAGAGAAATGCCAATATCCTGGCAGAGGTTGTGGGATACGGTGCAACTGCAGATGCTTTCCATATCACATCTCCGGCCGAGGACGGAAGCGGCGCCGCACGTGCTATGGAAAATGCCATGAAGGAAGCAGGTGTTGCACCGGCGCAGGTAGATTATATCAATGCACACGGAACCGGAACACATCACAATGACCTGTTTGAAACAAGAGCTATCAAGCTTGCGTTTAAGGACGCTGCCAAGGATGTAAAGATCAATTCCACAAAATCCATGGTGGGCCATCTTCTTGGCGCAGCAGGAGCTGTTGAGTTTATCGTATGCGTAAAATCCATTCTGGACGGATTTATCCATCAGACAGTGGGAACAACAGAAACAGAGGAGGAGCTTGATCTGAACTATATGATCGGCGCTCCGGCAAAACAGGAAGTTCGTTATGCAATGAGCAATTCCCTTGGATTTGGAGGACACAACGGAACATTGCTTGTAAAGAAGTATGAGGAGGACTGAAGCTATGGAATTTAACCAGATCCTTGAACTGATTGATCACGTATCTGCATCAGAGCTTACTGCCTTTACATATGAGACAGCAGATCTGACCTTAAGTATGGAGCATGGAAAGCCACAGATCATCCAGGGGGTTATAGGAGAAACTGTGGAAAACATTCCGGCAGTAGGAATGACCGGTGGAAAAGTCCGCAGGGCAGTGAATACAGTACCGGTGGCAGGCAAAGATCCTGTGGTACCGGCTTCAACAGATGAAATGGCAGTGACAGTGACAGAAAAAACTGTGGCAGAAACACAGGGAGTGAAAGGTACTGAGCAGTCGGAAACCGTACCACAGAGCGAGGAAGATCAGACAGGCAGCCTGGTAACATCTCCGCTGGTAGGAACCTTCTATGCTGCACCGTCCCAGGATCTTCCGCCTTACGTTCAGGTGGGAGACAAGGTAAAAAAAGGCCAGGTTCTTGCAATCGTGGAAGCTATGAAGCTGATGAATGAGATCGAAAGTGATTTTGACGGCGAGATCGCAGAGATCTATGTGGAGAACGGACAGCCGGTAGAATACGGTCAGAAGCTTTTCCGTATCCGATAAGTACCTTCAGATCAGAATCAGAGAATAAGAAAAATTATTGTTTCAGGAGGATAGAGAATGAAGCATCTTGATGTAAAACAGATCGAGGAGATCATTCCACACAGACATCCGTTTCTGCTTGTGGACTATATTGAAGATTATGAGCCGGGCGAATTTGCTGTCGGATATAAATGTGTGACCTTCCGCGAGGATTTTTTTCGGGGACATTTTCCCCAGGAGCCGGTAATGCCGGGTGTTCTGATGGTAGAAGCGCTGGCACAGGTGGGTGCGGTAGCCATTCTTTCCCTGGAGGACATGAAGGGAAAAACCGCTTATTTTGGAGGCATCAACAAGTGTAAATTCCGCAGAAAGGTAGCTCCGGGAGACAAGCTCCGTCTTGAAACAAAGATCATCCGCAGAAAGGGTCCTGTAGGCATTGGTTCTGCAGTGGCATCTGTGGATGGAGAGGTTGCCGTAGAGGCTGAGCTTACATTTATGATCGGGTAAGGTGATTGTATGATTCGAAAGTTACTGATCGCCAACAGAGGCGAGATCGCGGTGCGTATTATCCGTGCCTGCAGAGAAATGGGAATTGCAACGGTAGCGGTTTATTCCGAGGCAGATGAGGAAAGCCTTCACACACAGCTGGCGGACGAAGCAATCTGTATCGGACCGGGACCATCTGCACAGAGCTATCTGAATATGGAACAGATCATCAGTGCAACCATGGTTTCCGGTGCGGATGCCATTCATCCGGGATTTGGCTTTCTTTCTGAAAATGCCAGATTTGCGGAGCTCTGTGAAAAATGCGGGATCACATTTGTGGGTCCTCCATCAAAGGTCATCCGTATGCTGGGCAACAAAAAAATTGCAAGAAGCACCATGATCGCAGCTGGTGTTCCGGTAGTTCCGGGCAGCGAAGGGGATGTGGAGGATATTGAAACCGGTCTTAAGGAAGCTGAGAGGATCGGTTATCCGGTGATCATCAAGGCAGCTCTTGGCGGCGGCGGAAAAGGCATGCGTGTGGCCAACACACCGGAGGAATTTCCGGAAGCCTATGCAACCGCCAGAAAAGAGTCTGAGATCGCTTTTGGCGACGGTACCATGTATATTGAACATTTTGTGGTAAATCCGAGACATATTGAGTTTCAGATCCTTGCAGACAGCTTCGGAAATGTGATCCATCTGGGAGAGCGTGACTGCTCCATCCAGAGAAATCATCAGAAGATGATTGAGGAATCTCCAAGTGCTGCAGTTTCTCCGGAATTAAGAGAAAAAATGGGCCATGCGGCGGTGACGGCGGCGAAAGCAGCCGGTTATGTAAATGCGGGAACCATCGAATTTCTTCTGGAACCGGATGGAAAATTCTGGTTTATGGAGATGAATACAAGGATCCAGGTAGAGCATCCGGTGACAGAGTGGGTAACAGGTATCGATCTTGTAAAGGAGCAGCTGAAGATCGCTTCCGGAATGCCTCTTGAGATCGCTCAGGAGGATGTCCGGATCCAGGGACACGCTATTGAGTGCAGGATCAATGCTGAAAATCCCCAGAAAAATTTCCGCCCTTCGCCGGGAACTATCCAGGGAGCGCATTTTCCGGGAGGAAACGGGATCCGTGTGGACACCTGCGTGTACAACGGATGCAAGATCCCGCCGTATTACGATTCCATGCTTGCCAAGCTGATCGTCCATGCAGACAGCCGTAAGGCGGCCATTGCAAAAATGCAAAGTGCTCTTGGTGAGGTGATCATTGACGGAATCGATACAAATATTGACTATCAGTACGAAATCCTGAAAGATGAGGATTATCAGTCCGGAAATTTTGACACTGGCTTTCTTGCCAGCCATATCATTGCGGGAGTGAAGATCAATGAGAATTAAGCACATGTTCAAAAAAACAGTCAGGGATATCCGGGGTGAAGAACAGGAAAACACTCCGGAGGTGCCGGATAACCTGATGCGTAAATGCAATGCCTGCAAAGCAGCGGTTTTTGTAGATGAGGTAAAACAGAATCATTATATCTGTCCTCACTGTGGAAATTATTTTCATGTACCGGCTTACCGGCGGATCAAAATGATCGCAGACAGAAAAAGCTTTGTGGAGTGGGATGCCCACATGGAAGAACAGAATCCCCTTCAGTATAAAGGCTATGAAGAAAAACTTCGTGCTCTCCGTGAAAAAACAGGGCTTGATGAGGCTGTGATCACCGGAAAGTGTACCATAAAAGGGACACCGGTGGCTCTTGGTGTCTGTGACTGCCGTTTCATGATGTCCAGTATGGGAGAAATCGTAGGGGAAAAGATCACCCGGGTTTTTGAACGTGCCACGGAGGAACAGCTTCCGGTGATCCTATATATCTGTTCCGGCGGTGCCAGAATGCAGGAAGGTCTGGTATCTCTGATGCAGATGGCAAAGACCAGTATGGCGATCCGGAAACACAGCGATGCAGGTCTTCTCTATGTACCGGTTCTCACAGACCCGACAACAGGTGGCGTGACAGCAAGCTTTGCCATGCTGGGAGATATTATTCTGGCAGAGCCAGAAGCACTGATCGGATTCGCCGGCCCCAGAGTCATCGAGCAGACCATCGGCCAGAAACTTCCAAAAGGATTCCAGAGAGCAGAGTTTCTTCTGGAGCATGGCTTTGTGGATAAGATCGTGGAGCGTGAGGAACAGAGGATCATGCTGGCAGATATCCTGAAGCTACATGAGAATAATAAAGTACTGAATAATAGACAGTACAATAATTCGGACATTAAAATCAATTGCAAATCTGACAATGAGGAACAAACAGAGACTGCTGTGGGAGATAAACGGGAATCAGAGAATACAATCTGGCCGGACTTCGCCCCATCTGGAGACTTCACCCCCTGGGAACATGTCCAGCTTGCCAGGGCCAAAACACGCCCTACAGGAAAAGACTACATCGAAGCGCTTTTTGACGATTTTATGGAATTTCACGGCGACCGCCACTGCGGCGATGACCCGGCAGTGATCGGCGGTGTGGCATTTTTTCATGGACAGCCGGTGACGGTTCTTGCTCAGGAAAAAGGTGAGGGCACAAGGGAAAACATTGCCCGGAATTTCGGAATGGTTTCCCCGGAGGGTTACTGGAAATCCCTGCGTCTGATGCAGCAGGCGGAGAAGTTTCACAGACCGGTGATCTGCCTTGTGGATACGCCGGGTGCATTCTGCGGTCTGGAAGCAGAAGAACGCGGACAGGGAGAAGCCATTGCAAAAAATCTCTACACACTGGCAGGCCTTACAGTTCCGGTACTTTCCATTGTGATTGGAGAAGGAGGAAGCGGTGGTGCCCTCGCCTTTGCTGTGGCAGATGAAGTATGGATGCTGGAGCATTCCGTATATTCCATCCTGTCACCGGAAGGCTTCGCCTCTATTCTCTGGAAAGACAGCAAAAAAGCAAAAGAGGCCGCTGCAGTGATGAAACTTACTGCCGTAGATCTTTACCAGATGGGAATGATCGAGCATGTGATCCCGGAAGCAGAGCCTGTAAGCCGTGAGAATATAAATGATATCGCAGGTTATCTGGAAAACGGAATTGCGGATTTTCTTGAGAAATATGGCGAAGAAGAGCCGGAGAAGCTTCTGGAACATCGCTATGAACGTTTCCGGAAAATGTAGAAGCAATAAGTGTAGTGATTTTGTAGCCCGCAAAGTAAAAATCCAGTGGAAAAAATGCCATATTTATGTTACGATGGCTTCATAAACAGAGAACCGGAGAAGCCTTTTTGCTCCGGAGAAACAGGAGCGGGTAGAGTGGACAATCGGGAAGTTATAAATGACGTGCTGGTGAATCTGTTCAATGAGATCCTCCGACTGGAGGAGGAAGCCATCATCACAGATAAATATAAAGATATTTCCAACAATGATATGCACATTATCGAGGCTGTAGGCCTTGGAGGGGGGAACATGTCCTCTATTGCAGCCAAGCTTAAGATCACCGTAGGCTCCCTCACAACATCTATGAACAGTCTTGTAAAAAAAGGCTATGTGAAGAGAGAACGAAGTGAGAAGGACCGGCGTGTGGTATTTATCCAGCTTACAAATAAGGGACGTATGGCATATCATCATCATGCGGAGTTTCACAGGCAGATGACAGAAGCGGTGATCGCAGAGCTGAATGAGAATGAGACAGAAGTGCTGGTAAAAGCACTGGACGGACTGCGTAAATTTTTCAGACAGTATCATGAACAATAAAGAACCGGATAATAAAAAGCATCAGGATCAGTAACAAAAAGCAGTTACCGATTCTGATGCTTTTGTATACAGCTGATATTTTTGCCCGAAGAGAGAGCTTTATTCGTCCCATCCATCCTGGAAGCGGATATTTACAGAGATATTGCGGACAACATCACCTTCCTGAAGCTTTAGATCGCTCTCATCGGAAACCGGAGGAAGTTTTCCCTCAAATTCCATAAGCTCTGTGTAGATCCAGTCATATGCGGCAGCATTGGCATTTTCGATGGCGTCGTCCAGTGTGTCGCCCTGGGCCTCACAACAGGCAAGATCCGGGAAAAAAGCGTTGTATTTTTTGTCCTCTGTGGGACGGAAAACTGCGGGATATATAAATTTCATAGGTAAGATTCCTTTCTTTTTTAAAATGAGGTAGTCAGTGTAATACCATAAATATAGAGATCTTTCACCTGACCAAATAAGTATATACCAATTTCAGAACAAGGGCAAGCGAGTTCATGACGGAATGGAAAACCAAATAAGAACAGCAGGGTTTTCGGGAGTGTTATAATCAGAAAATTGTCGTATATAAGTAAAAATGATAGATATATAAAACTTTTTGTCCTTGTATGAAAGACATATAGATGCTATACTGTGTTGTACAGAGTACAGAACGGCGGTTCGAAAGACCCAACGGAGGTAGCGCAGTTATGATTTATACAGCTTTGACGAAAAAAGCTATGAAGGTGGCGTACGAGGCACATCATGGACAGACAGATCGAAGCGGGACACCTTATATCTTTCATCCATTTCATGTAGCGGAGCAGATGGATGATGAACTCAGTGTATGTACGGCACTTCTGCACGATGTGATAGAAGATACAGAGATCACATTTGAGGATCTTACCGGAGAATTTCCGGAAGAGGTTGTGGAGGCCTTACGTTGTCTTACAAGAGATAAGAATATGAATTATTTCGATTATATCCGGAAGCTCCGGAAGAATCCGATCGCAAAAAAAGTGAAGCAGGCTGATCTGCTCCACAATTCTGATGTAACACGTCTTTCTGACTGCGAAAATATGTCTGCTGAACAGATATCACGGCTGCATGGAAGATATAAACGGGCTTTGGAGATACTTCATGATGCCAGGTGATACTATTTTCGCACAAGTCATTTATTGACCTTTATTCAGTTTTTTCATGCGCATGGTCCACACAAAATATCCGTGACCTCAGATATTATTGTGGATCTTCTTAGCGGAAATATGGATTTCTTGCATTGATCTCCACGTAGCATTTGATCGCATATTTGATAAAGTCTATGATTTTTCTCATTTTGTTTTCCTCCTCTTTTCTTTAACTTACAAATGCATTATAATAAACTCTCGGAAATATTACGTGCCAAAAACACAGAAAAAGTAGTCAAATCTTGCAGGAGAGAAAAATCTATGTTTCCAGTATACGAAGAAAAAAAGAAGAATCTTCATGTTCATTTGAGGACATCTGCCCACGCTTCACCCCATCTTCATAATTCCATAGAATTTATCTATATTACAGAAGGAACCCTGGAACTTGGCATGGGCCAGGAGCTTTTTCACATGGAAGAAGGAGATTTTGCAGTGATCTTTCCGGATGTGATCCATCACTATCAGGTATTTTCTCCGGGGGAAAACAAGGCAGTCTATCTTTGGGCGAAGCCTGCACTGGCTGCTCAGTTTGCGGATATTCTCCAGAGCAGCTGCCCGGAAGATCCGGTCATAAAAAAGGAGCAGGTTCACCGGGATATCGTCAATGCAGTGCAATGTCTCCGGGCCAACCGGAAAGAAGAGGGAAAAAACCTTGTGGTGGAGCAGGCTTACGTGCAGATCCTTCTGGCAAGAAGTATTTCCTGCTTCCATATGATGGAAAAGAGCAGTGTGGAGAGTAACGATATCATCTATCAGACAGTATCCTATATAGCTAGACATTTCAGGGAGGAAGTGTCCCTGGATCGGATGGCCAGAGATCTTGGAGTCAGCAAGTTTACACTGTCCAGAGTTTTTTCCGGAACTTTTCACCGGAATTTTAATCAGTTTCTCAATGAACAGCGACTGAATTATGTGACGGTACATCTGGAATGCACGGATGAGAGTATTACAGACATCTGTATGAATGCAGGATTTGAAAGCCAGAGAACTTTTAACCGTGTATTCCGGGAAAGGTATCGGATGACTCCGAGAGAATACCGGACATTATATAAAGAAAAATACTTACGAGAGGAACCAACATGATCACAGTAGAGCTGGAACATTTCAGCCTTGATAAAATATGCGATTCCGGACAGTGCTTCCGGATGAGAAAGCTTGGAGACGGACATTTTTCCATGGTGGCGGGAGATCAGTATCTGGAAATGTATCAGAAAGACGGAGTGGTGGATTTCTGCTGCTCTCAGGAGGAATTTATCTGTTACTGGGTGCTGTATTTTGACCTGGATACGGATTATGAAGCTTACATGAATGCAGCCAATCCACGGGATAAATATCTGGGTGCCGCAATCGAAGCAGGAGACGGGATCCGGATATTAAGGCAGGATCTCTGGGAAATGATCGTCACGTTTCTGATCTCCCAGCAGAATAACATCAAACGTATCCGAAAATGTATCGAGACAATCTGCCGGAAATATGGCGAACGGAAGATTTCAGCAACAGGTGTGGAATATTATGCGTTTCCAACCGTAGCGGCATTAAGCCGGGCGACGGAAGAAGAATTACGAGGATGCGGCCTTGGATATCGGGCAAAATATATTGCAGTAACAGCCGGAACCATTGCATCCGGCGAGATCTCTCTGGAAAAAATCTACGATATGCGTTACCCTGCGGCAAAAAAAGAACTGATGAAACTCTGTGGTGTTGGCGAAAAAGTAGCGGAATGCATCTGTCTGTTTGCCCTGCACCATATGGATGCTTTTCCGGTTGATACCCATATCCGCCAGGTCATGGATGTACATTATAAAAGAGGATTTCCAAACCGCAGATATAAGGGAATGCGTGGAATTATGCAGCAGTATATTTTTTACTACGACTTGTACTCATAAGCTGCGGATGCTATCATAGGTGAAAACAAAGGAAAAATTCGCGGAGGTGAGAAAGCGATCAGAAAGTATTTACTGCGACTGAGACGACCACGTATAAAAAAGAAAGAAAACAGTTATTACATCCGGGGATATAAGGGGACGGAAGTAATTATCCGTACCGATCATGAAATTCTGAAGAGGATTGCCTACAGGCGCACCTGTGTGAAACATGTCTGCATTTCCGGAAAGTATGAAACAGAAACAAAATATATCTATACCAGAAAAGAAAACAGAAGAAGCCGCCAGATCATAGTTCCCGGTGTTCCTGCCAGAAGAGAGACTGCTATGCCACGTGCTGTGCGGACAGTTCTCCATGCCCTTTCTTATGGTGGAATAGAAGTAGATGCTTCCAGAAAACTGGCAGATATCAAAAAGATGGATCCTATGAGGATTTTTTACAAAACGCTGGATGCGGAGGTTTATAATGGAGACTATAAAGTGCCGATCCGTCTGTTTTTCCCAACAGAAGAAGCCATGGAAAATGGTGCCGCTTCCGGCAAAAAACCTCCGGTAATCCTGTTTTTCCACGGTGGTGGATGGGTTACAGAAAGCGTGGAGAATTATCAGCGTGTATGTGCCAGAATGGCGCAGTCCACCGGTCAGATCGTGGCATCTGTGGAGTACAGGCTGGCACCGGAATACCGTTTCCCGGTGGGGTTGATGGACTGCTATGCGGCAGCGAAGGCTTTTTATACCAACCGATTTCTTCTGAATACCGATCCGGATCGTATTACCATTATGGGAGACAGTGCCGGCGGAAATCTGGCTGCGGCTGTGTGCATGATGGCCAGAGACAGGGGAGAATTTTATCCGAAAAAACAGATCCTGATCTATCCGGCACTGAACAACTGTTATACAGAAGAATCGCCTTTTGAATCCGTAAAAACAAACGGGACCGGTTATCTTCTCACAGCAGAGAAGATGGAAGATTATCTGAAGCTTTATGAGAGCTGCCCGGAAGACAGAAAGAATCCGTATTTTGCGCCGATCTTGGAGAAAGATCTCCGAAATATGCCGGATACACTGATCCTTACCGCTGAGTTTGATCCTCTTCGGGATGAAGGAGAGGCATTTGGTGAACGCTTAAAAGCCGCAGGGAATCGAGTGGAAGTACACAGGATCGCGGGTGCGTTTCACGGGTACTTTGCACTGGGAATCAAATTTCTGCATGTGCAGGAGAGCTTTACGTATGTGAACCGTTTTCTGGAAACAGAAGAGCAGGAGCAGTTGTGAAAGGGCAAAATGTCTGCGGACAGGAAACAGAAATCTCAGAAAAGTCCCGGATAATGGACAGTAAATATCTCGCAGGAAGAAGGAAAACATCATGAAGAACGAATATGCACAGTGGAGAAAACTGGATAATGCGGCACTGGCGTTCCCGGCGGTGACAGGAAAAAATGACACCAGGGTATTTCGTTTTTACTGTGAACTGAAAGAAGAGATAAAAGAAGAAACGCTGCAGAAAGCGTTGGATCGTACCATGGAAAAATACCCTCTTTTCCGTGCGGTTTTAAGAAAGGGACTGTTCTGGTTTTACCTGGAGAGACGGGATATTCCGGCGGTAGTAAAGGAAGAAGCAGGTGCACCCTGCAGCGGACTTTACATTCCGGACAAAAAAACGCTTCTTTTTCGGGTGAGTTACTATAAGAACCGGATCAATTTTGAGGTATTTCACGCGCTGACGGATGGAACGGGAGCCATGCATTTCCTGATGGAACTTGTAAAAGATTATCTTCAGGAGGCACATCCGGAGAAAGAACTTCCGGAGCTTTTTCCAGACGAAAATATCACCGGAAGAGATATGGAAGAGGACAGTTTTTCCCAGTATTATTCCTCAGATGCGCCAAGAAAGAGAGAGTCCAAGAAGCCGGCTTTTCAGCTGAAAGGTGAGAAACTCAGACAGGAAGATATGAGTATCACGGAAGTATGCATTCCGGTGAAAGAGATCCACGCCCGGGCAAAAGCAGCCGGTGTGTCGATCACGGTTTTTCTTACGGCGGCTCTTATCTGGGCGATCCATGAGGAGGTGCCCCAGAATCAGGCGAAAAAACCCATTGGCCTTATGATCCCGGTAAATTTAAGGAACTATTTTCCGTCCCGGTCCATGGCGAATTTTTTCGGGTGGATCGAGATCAGCTGTTATTTTTCCGCGGAAACGACTTTTGAGGATATTCTTGAATCCGTAAAGGAGCAGTTTGCAAAAGAACTGAGCAAAGATGTGATCGAGGCGAAGCTGAATGATCTGGTAAGCCTGGAAAAGAATCCGATCCTGCGTCTGGTGCCGCTGGAGATCAAAACGCCGTTCCTTCTTGCAGGGACAACTCTTGGAGGAAGGTCCATTACCGCGATCTATTCCAATGTGGGAATTATACGGATGCCGGAGGAATACCGGAAATACATTCAGAGATTCGGGCTTTTTGCAAGTACGGACAGCCTGCAGCTGTGCTCCTGTTCTTTTGGGGATGAGATGGTTTTAAGTTTTTCGTCCAAGATCCCCAATGGAAATATTGAGCGGAATTTTGTGGAGAAGCTGAAAAAAGAGCAGGTGTCCTGTGAGATCCGGGAGAATGATTTTCCGGGACAGAAAGAGGAACGGAAAGCTCCGGCGAAGCTTTTTGAGAGTTTTACGTTTCTGTGCATCGTGCTGGCTGTGGTATGTAATCTGATCGATTATCTGGTGGACGGCCATATGGGATGGGCCTGGTTTGTGACTGCAGGAGCGTTCTGCACCTGGCTGATGGTTTCGGTGGCGTATGTGAAGCGGCGGAATCTATTGAAGAATGAAATGTGGCAGCTGGTGATCGTAACGGTAGCAGGTGTGCTCTGGGATATGTTTACCGGCTGGCGGGGCTGGTCTGTGGATTATCTTCTTCCTCTTGCGGCCCTTGCTGTGATCTGCTCCATGTGGGTGATCACAGCGGCACAGAGGCTGGAAGTTGCGGAATATATGATCTACCTTCTGGAAGCAGGAGCTTTCGGCGTGGCGATCCCGTTGATCCTTCTGGCCTTCAGAGCGGTGAATGTTCTGTATCCTTCGCTGATCTGTGTCTGTGTCAGCTTTCTGATGCTGGTTTGGCTGTTTCTGTTTAAGAGAAAAGATATGGTACGGGAGATGCAGAAGAAGTTCCGGGTGTAGAGAATAAAAAGAACCGTCGGTTTACAGAAGATTTTTTTGAAAATCTGTCTGCAGACCGGCGGTTTTTTATAATGGCGTTCGGATATCAGAATCCAAAGTCTTCATAATCTTCCGGCGTGAACTTATGATAGATCATATGCTCACCTTCCAGGGACAGGCAGTACCGGTAATCGTCCGGAATACCGTCTTCGAAATATACGAGATAATCAAATCCTGTGCCGGTTGTTTTTTCCATATGCACATGGTCGGAATAAGCATGAAAAACGTCCATCACTTCATCCAGAGTACAGCCGTGACGGGCAACAGTACTTATAAAGCGTACCAGAAATTCACTTGGTTTCCGGTTTTCGTGAACATAATCGGATGCCTGTGGCGGCAGAGTGATGCAGAAACGTTCGTTTTTGGAAGAAGCTTTTACTTTTCCAAGGCGGTCACAGGCATAATCGGAGAATTCTTCCATTGCGTGCTGCATTTCTTCTTCCGTAAGCTCAGTACCGAGAAGACGGTTCAGAGACTGCAGCGGATAATAAAAACGGGTAACTCCGCTCATATATCCGATCTTTACCTGCTGTTCCTGGATCATATCCAGGAGATTATTTTCCAGTTTTTTAAAATTCATAATGTTGTCCTTTCCGGGGTCTGAATGTCCGTTTTATTGTACTTTACATATCGCATATCAGATCCCATTTTTTTCACATATATCATTAAGACAGCAGCGGTCACAGTAAGGCTTTGTCCGTGCTGTACAGACTTCTCTTCCGTGGTTTACAAGGCGGTGGCAGAGATCGTTGCCTTCTTCCGGAGGAATGATCTTCCAGAGTGCCATTTCCACCTTTTTCGGATCTTTTGTGTCATGGACAAGACCGATGCGGTTGGAAAGACGGATGCAGTGGGTATCTGTCACAATGGCAGGCTTGCCAAATACGTCACCCATGATCAGGTTTGCGCTTTTGCGGCCCACACCCGGAAGTTTCAGAAGTGCGTTAAAGTCTTCTGGAACTTTGTCGTGATACTGTTCGTGGAGGATACGCATGCAGGCGCTGATGTCCCGGGCTTTGCTTTTTCCAAGGCCGCAGGGACGTACGATTGCTTCGATATCTTCCGGTTCCGCGGCTGCCAGGGCTGCCACATCCGGGTATTTTGCGTAGAGATCCTGAACCACCACATTGACCCGGGCATCGGTACACTGGGCTGCCAGGCGGACACTTACAAGAAGTTTCCAGGCATCATCATAATCCAGTGTACAGTCTGCATCCGGATATTCCTTTTTTAAACGGCTGATAACTTCATAGGCCAGTTCCTGTGTTGTCATTTGTATATGAACCATCCTTTCAATTTCGGTTATATTGCTGAATTACTACAGCCAGGATGATACCACAGCATTCGGAGAATTACAAGGTGGACAGGAGTACGGAAGCAGTGTGTGGCATTTGGGGATTTTATCAGCAGAGCAATTTTGGGAATCCCCCCCAGGGGCTTGTTAATACCCTGACAATTTGGTACATTAAACGTGACCTGTGAGGGACCTGATCTCCCTCACGTGAATAGAAAAGTGCGGAGGAATCAACGTGGAAAAACTTCTCGATGAAATCGAATCTTACTGGAGCACCCGTACAGAAGGGTACTCCGAAGTGAATCATAAAGAGCTTGCAGGAACGCAGAAAAACGCATGGCTTAAGGTGCTGACTAGTCAGTTTCCGGACAAACCCAAGGAAGAGATCCGTATCCTGGATATCGGAACAGGCCCCGGATTTTTTCCTGTGATCCTGGCAGAAGCCGGATATCATGTAGATGCAGTAGATTATACGGAAGGAATGCTGGAAAAGGCAAAGGAAAATGCAGGAGACCTTTGCCGGAATATCCGCTTTTTGAGGATGGATGCACAGAAGCTGGATTTTGAGGATAATACCTTTGACGTGGTCATTTCACGAAATCTTACCTGGAATCTGGAGCATCCTGATGTTGCTTACAGAGAGTGGGTCCGTGTACTGAAGGCAGGAGGAAGACTTCTGAATTTTGATGCCAACTGGTACGGTTATCTTTATGAGGAAGAGCAGCGTAAGGCCTACGAAAACGACCGGAAAAATGTGGAAAACAACAGTCTGGATGATCACTATCTCTGTACGGATATTGAGCGCATGGAGCGGATCGCCCTCCAGGTACCGCTGTCAAAGATCAGTCGTCCCCAGTGGGATGTAAAAACTCTCAGAGAAGCAGGACTTCTTGGAATCCGCACAGACACAGAAATATGGAAAACGGTCTGGAGTGAGGAGGAGAGATTAAATTATCAGTCCACACCAATGTTTATGGTAACTGGTGTAAAGCCGGATCATTTCCTGAATCTTCCGGTTGCGGCAGGAGAAAAAACAGAAGGCTTTCTTGAGCTCGGAGATGGAGAATTTGTCCTTCCTGCAACCATCATCCGTGGAAAAGATCCTGGAAAAACCGTTCTCGTCACAGCAGGTCTTCATGCAGGAGAGTATGTGGGGATCCAGACTCTGATCGAGCTGTCGAAGCGGCTGAAGCCGGAAAAGGTAAAGGGCCAGCTGGTTCTGGTAAAGGTGCTGAACCGGGAAGACTTTGAGAAGCGTGCAGGCAGCATCAGCTGGGAAGACGGAAAAAATCTGAACCGTGTTTTCCCTGGCAGAAAAGATGGCACAAAAATGGAACGACTGGCAGCGGCCATCACAGAATCCCTGATCCGGAAGGCAGATTATTATATCGATCTTCACGGCGGTGATGATTATGAGGAGCTGACTCCGTATGTATATTTTGCAGGCGTGGCAAAGCCGGAGATCGTGGAAGCTTCCCGAAAAATGGCAGAGCAGGTTGATGTCCCATATATGGTACAGTCAAATGTGAGTACAGGCGGCGCCTACAATTATGCGGCAAGTACCTTCCATATTCCGGCGGTCCTTCTGGAACGCGGCTGTATGGGAACCTGGGAACGGGAGGAAGTGGATTCCATGCGAAGAGATGTAAGAAATATACTCTGCAGCATCGGAGCCTATAACGGAATCCGTTCCCACAGTACGTACTATCCGCTGAAAATGGATGATGTGCGTTATCAGTGCGCCAGTGTCAACGGTCTCTGGTACCCGGTGAAGAAACCAGGCGATATCGTTCATCAGGATGAGTATCTTGGAGAGATCCGTGATTATGAGGGAAATGTACAGGAAATCTGTCGTGCAGACATGGATGGTGTGATCCTTTATCAGGTATCAAGCCTTCAGGTTGTGGAAGGCGGCCCTGTGATCACCTACGGAAATATCGTAAGAGAAAAAGACGAGCGGAAAACAAGGATCGCCCAGTACTGGACCAGGCGCAGCGACAGCTTTCTGGAACAGAGAAGAGCAGAGCTTCACAGTGCACTTGCAGGCCGCTGGATGGCTGAGCTTAAGAAGTATCTGCCTGAGAAAAAGAATCTCCGGATCCTGGATGTAGGCTGCGGAACCGGATTTTTTACCATTCTTCTTGCAAAGGAAGGCCATCAGGTAACCGGGATCGATCTGACGCCGGATATGATCACTCATGCAAAGGAGCTGGCGGAGGAAGAAAAAGCAGACTGCCGGTTTATGGTGATGGATGCAGAAGCTCCGGATTTTCCGGATGAGGAATTTGATGTGATCGTATCACGAAACCTTACCTGGACACTTCCGGACGCGGAGCATGCTTATCAGGAATGGTTCCGTGTACTGAAACCGGGCGGAGTGATGATAAATCTGGATGCAAACTACGGAGCAGCAGACTTTGCGGACACTGCGGATCTTCCGGAGAATCATGCCCATCATCAGATCCAGGATGAGCTGATGCAGGAATGCGAGGATATCAAGCGGCAGCTGCCCATCAGTTCTTTTCTGCGTCCGGCATGGGATCTGGAAACGCTGAGCCGTATAGGTGTGGAAGAATTTTCCTTTGACCTTGGTATCAGCAAACGTATTTATACAGAAAAAGACGAGTTTTACAATCCGACCCCGATGTTTTTGATCTTTGCAAAGAAACAGAGGTAGGATCATGCTCAATATAAAACAGATACAATATTTTGCAGCCTGTGCCAAAACAGGCTCCTTCAGCCAGGCTGCAGAGCTGCTTTTTACCACGCAGTCAAATGTAAGCAAGGTGATCCGTTCCATGGAAGACGATATGCGTACCCAGCTGTTTGTCCGTCATGCAAAGGGCATAGAGCTGACACCGGAAGGAGAGCGTGCATATATCCATGTGCAGAGGATCCTGGAAAATATAGATGAACTGGAAATGCAGGCACAGCCACTTGCAAAAAGCAGCTTGTGTGTATGCTTTCATCCCAGCTCCTGGTTTGCGGATATCTTCGTAACGTATTATGAAGCACATAAGTGCGATGATCTTCATTATCAGGTTTACGCAGCAGATACCCATGAGATCATAAAACGTGTGAAAGGCAGACAGGATGATATGGGATTCGCCTATGTGATGCAGAATCAGCTGGCGGCGTTCCAGTATTTTCTTTCCCGGAATTACCTGGAATTTGAGCTGCTGACGGAAACCGAGGTAAATATTTATACCGGGAAAGGGAAAGCAGATACAGCAGATGAGGGAGATTTTAATATGTCCCAGCTCAGGCTGATCCAGAGATTTCCCGATGAATTTTCCCCGGATAATTACCGGAACCTTGTAGAGGAAAACGGTCATTCCGCAGTGGAGGCAGAGACCGTAGTCGTAACAAACAGTGATTATATCGTGGAACGTCTTCTTGGGTCCGGAGAGCTGTGTAATATCAGTGGTGCGGATCTTTCCGGCCGTGATCCGGGATATTCCTCCGTGAAATATACATTTCCGGGAGAAGGCCAGAAACTTGTTTACGGGTGCATTTGCCGGAGAGGTGAAGAGCTCAGTGAACAGGGAAAGGATTTTCTGGGATTCGTGAAGGAAAGACTTCAGATTTCCGGAAAGTGATAAAAGAATAAAGCAAAAGACCAGACGGGATTTTTCTGCACGGGACACAGGTTCCTGATACAGAAAAGTCCCGTTTTTTATATGGAATACACATCCATGCCAAACCCGACTGTTCAATATCCCCGTACCGGGGTTGTCCGAAAGCTGTTAAATGATAAAATAATATCAGCAGCACACTCCGCGTGCTGAATATAAAAACACTGTGATGCACATAACCTCCGCGCACTCCTATTTGTGCATACAAATGTTTTGTCGAATAATAACACGACCCTTTCAAAAGCAGTTATGGTTTTGGATGCCATAACTGCTTTTGAAATATGAACACAAATCGCTCCACGATTTGTGTTCATGAGCATGCAGCAGAACGGAATGCGAATGTCTGTCTGAACTGTAAAGGGCAGTGGGAAAGGAAAATTATGAACAAAGAAAATAAACTCGTCATCCGGATCCTGAAACGGATCCTTCTGCTTGCTGTGGTTATGTTTCTGCTGTCTGTGGTGGTGTTTTGGCTGGCGAGACTGGCACCGGGAGATCCCCTGCAGTCCTTTTACGGAGATTCCCTGGAAATGATGACCAGTGAGGAAGTGGCTGCGGCCAGAACGAGACTGGGACTGGATCAGGGGATCGGGATACAGTATGTAAGGTGGTTTACCAACGTAGTCCATGGTGATTTCGGATTGTCGCTGAAATACAGGCAGCCGGTTATGAATGTGATCAGACCGCTGATCGGAAATACTCTGGTGCTGGGAGGAATTGCTTATATTGTGATCTTTATACTGGCAGTTCTGATCGCCATATTCTGTACGCTCCATGAGGATCAGTGGATCGACCGGCTGATCTGCAAGATCGGAACAGCAGCCTATTATGTGCCGGCTTTCTGGCTTGGTGTGGTACTGATCCTGATCTTCAGTGTAAATCTTGGATGGTTCCCAAGCAGCGGTGCCTATGATGTAGGAATGGCAGATAGTATCGGCAATCGTATGAAGCATATGATCCTTCCGCTGGTAGTAATGATCTTCAGCCATCTCTGGTATTACGCATATATGATACGTAACAAATTCCTGGATGAGGTGCGGAAGGATTATGTACTTCTTGCCAGATCCAAGGGACTTTCTAAAAGAAAGATCCTGTGGAAGCATTGTCTTCGAAATGTAATGCCGACGATCGTGAGTATCATGGCAGTTTCGGTACCCCATGTAACCGGTGGGACTGTAACTGTGGAAGCTGTTTTCAATTATGCGGGAATTGGAAATCTTGCAGTGGAATCTGCAAAATATCATGATTATAACCTGCTGATGATCGATGTGCTGATCACGGGATTTATCGTATTTTTAAGCAGCTTTGTTGCACAGACTGTCAATGAAGAGATCGATCCAAGAATGAAGGATTCGGAGGTGAGGGTATGGTAGCTGACCGGAAGCTTTCAGAAGCTGAGCTTTTTCAGGTAGTTGGTGCCGGGTGGAAACAGTATGAATCTGAAAAACGGAAAAAAACATTTCAGGAAAAGCTGAAGGGGAAACCGGTATTTTCTGCGTTCCTGCTTTTTCTGATCGTTTTGGGCTGTGTATTTGCAAATGTTGTGGCAAATCATGATCCCTCAGGTTTTTATCTCAAGAATCTGAATACACCGCCGGGAAAGGAATTTATCTTTGGAACGGATTCGCTTGGAAGAGATATTTATTCACTGATCTGGTATGGCGGAAGGGTTTCTCTGGTGATCGGGCTTCTGGGAGCTGCGATCATTACTGTGATCGGTGTTACCTACGGATGCATCAGCGGAACAGCAGGGCCAAAGGTGGACTCGGTTCTGATGCGGTTTACGGAAATGTGCGGAAGTATTCCGACGCTTCTGCTGATCCTGATCCTGTCAGCAGTCCTTCAGGCCGATGATGTGATCAGCATATCTGTGATCATCGGTATTACCGGATGGTTTGCACTGGCACGTATTGTAAGAAGTGAAGTGCGGCAGATAAGGAACAGTGATTATGTGATGTATGCAAGACTTTGCGGAGGAAGTTTTGGATATGTGATGTATCACCATCTGATACCGAATTTTGTTTCGGCGATCATGTTTGTAGTAATTTCTTCGGTAAGCAGCTGTATTACCATGGAATCTACATTAAGCTTCCTTGGCCTCGGGCTTCCGGCAGATGTAGTCTCCTGGGGAAGTATGCTCTCACTGGCAAATAAAGCACTGATCATGAATACCTGGTGGGTGATCGTGATCCCCGGAGTTTTTCTGGTCATTACTTTAATGTGCATTACCAGTATGGGAAGCTTTGTGAGAAGTGAGGTAAATAACCATTACAGCAATCTCTGATGCAGTCAAAAATATTTGAATACAAACCGTGATGAAGCATTCCGAAGTGTAGATAACCGGTTTGAAAATAAGGAAAGATGAGGAAAACAGAATGAAAAAGAGAACAGGAATCAACTATGGCAGAAAATATGCGGCGATAACACTGGCAGCAGTGACCGCAGCATGTACAGGAGCAACTGCAGGCAGTGCGGTAACCGTAGCTGCGGCAGAAGAAAACAAAACTCTGGTATATGCAGGTGAGTCAGAAAGTACAATTAATCCCCTTCTGAATAACCATGATGAACTTCCGGATCTTATTTTTTCAGGACTGATGAAATATGATGCCAATGGAAAGCCGGTAGAGGATCTTGCAGAGAGTTATACCTTTGACAAGGATACCAATACCTATACTTTTAAACTTCGAGATGGTGTTAAGTGGCATGATGGAGAAGATTTTAATGCAGAGGATGTTGTATACACCTATAAGGAGCTTACAGAGGATGAAACCCTGGGAGCCAGCATCACCAGCAACTATCAGGACATTACAAGTATTGAAGCACCGGATGATCAGACGGTGATCTTTACACTGGATCAGTATGATGCTGCCATGCTGGATTACTTTACCATGGGAATCCTTCCAGAGCATCTTCTGGAAGGGGAGGACATAAATACTACATCCTTTAACCAGAATCCGGTGGGAACAGGTCGTTATAAATTTGAAGACTGGGATGCTACCGGCGGAATGATCACACTGAAACGAAATGAAGATTATTACGGAAAGGTTCCGAATATTGAAACCGTGGTATACCGTACAGTATCGGATGAGACTGCAAAGGCAACCATGCTCCAGTCCGGCGAGGCGGATCTTGCATGGCTGAATTCCAACTATGCTTCTCAGTTCAAGGATAAGGACGGATATAATTACTGGGAGTTCACCACAGCAGATTACCGTGGAGCTGCCATGGATATGAGCACAGATTTCTGGAAGGAAAACGGAGATTCCATCGGCGTTCTGAATTATGTGCTGGATAAGGATTCCATTATTGCAGGTGTTCTTGCAGGACAGGGAGAGGCAGCATACAGCCCGATCCAGAGAAACCCTCTCGGAACAGATAAGGAAGCCAATATCTACTCCTATGATCTGGATACCTTTGCAAAGAAGATGGAAGAGCTGGGATGGAAAAAAGGCGATGATGGGATCTATGAGAGAAACGGACAGAAATTCCACTTTACCATCCAGGTACGTGATTACGAAGAAGAGCGTGTGGATATTGCCAATGTCATGTCTGATATGCTGAAGCAGGCTGGCGTGGAAATGGAAGTAAAGCTTGTTACCAAATTTGACTGGGATGCAGGATACAATGGATTCCTTGCAGGTTATTCAACACAGTTTGACCCGGATATGGCATATGTAAACTTTGTAACCGACGCAAGTGGAAATAACATGCATTATTCCAATGCAGATGTGGACAAATATCTTGAGGAAGGCCGTCACGGTGAGACTGAGGAAGCCAGAAAAGAGGCTTACAGTGAATTCGAAAAGGCATACGCCGAGGCACCTGGAATCCTTCTGGTTGCTTATCTTCAGGGAGATTATGTAGGCGTTTCCGGACTTGACGGACTGGATACCACACGTGTTCTGGGACATCATTCCGTAGGTGTTATGTGGAATATTGAAGACTGGACCATTACAAAATAAGGAAAAGATCATGCAGGAAACCGTTTTGGAATTAAAAAACTATTCGGTAAGCTTTGACACACCGGACGGCGAGGTACAGGCCGTCCGGAATGTTGATCTCACGGTAAAAAAAGGAGAGATACTTTGTATCGTAGGTGAGTCCGGATGTGGAAAAACCGTTATGTGCCGTAGTGTGATGAAGCTTCTGCCACCGAATGCACATGTAAAAAGCGGAGAGATCAGTCTCTGCGGAGAGAATATCACAGCTTATAAAAGAAAAAAAATGGAAAAGCTGTGCGGAAGTAAGGTAAGCATGGTGTTCCAGGACCCTATGCTGACGCTGAATCCGACGATCCCTGTTGGCAAACAGATCACAGAGGCTATTATCAAAAATCAGAAAGTATCCAGGGATGAGGCCAGAAAAAAAGCTGTGGAAATGCTGAAGCTGGTAGGAATTCCGGATGCAGAACAGCGCTATGGCCTGCAGCCTCATTTTTTTTCCGGAGGAATGCGTCAGCGTTGTGTGCTGGCTATTGCACTGGCCTGTGATCCGGAAATATTATTTGCCGATGAGGCGACTACAGCATTGGATGCAACCGTGGAAGCAAGGATTCTGGATCTGCTTCTTGAGCTGAGAGAAAAAACAGGGATCAGTATTGTGTTCATATCTCATGATCTGGGAGCTGTTGCAAGGATCGCAGACAGAGTTGCAGTTATGTATGCAGGAAAGATCATTGAGATCGGGACAGCGGAAGATGTTTATTATGATCCCCGGCATCCTTATACCTGGGGACTTCTGTCTTCTTTGCCTGTATTTGCAGGTGAAAAAGGGGAGCTGAATCCGATCCCCGGAATGCCGCCCTCTCTTTTGGATCCTCCGCCGGGAGATGCGTTTGCCGTTCGGAATCCCCAGGCGTTGGCAATCGATTATGAACAGACTCCTCCGATGTTTAAAGTCAGTGATACACATTATGCAGCCACATGGCTTCTGGATGAAAGAGCTCCGAAAATAGAAAAGCCCTCCATTTTGAAGGACAGATTACAGGAAAACAGCGGCCGTAAACAGAAATCGGATAAAAAGGAAGCGTCATTTTTACAGAAAACAGAACAGAAACAGGCGCCTGTACTGATCGAAGCCAGAAATCTGAAGCAGCATTTCCGTATCCGTTCCGATTATACGATCCATGCAGTGGATGATGTTTCCTTCCGTATCCGGGAAGGTGAGATCATGGCACTGGTGGGAGAGACCGGCTGTGGAAAATCTACGACAGCCAGAACGCTTGCAGGAATCTACCGGCCTACAGGCGGGGAGATCTTTTATCAGGGAGAAAGAGTGCCGTATAAAAAGGATCCTTTCGGAATGCGGAAGAAAATGCAGACGGAGATCCAGATGATCTTTCAGGATTCGGGCGCTGCATTGAATCCCCGAATGAGCATACGGCAGATCATGCTGGAGCCTGTAAAGATCAGCCGCAGGATCCGTGACAGAGAAATGCTGGAGAACAGGCTTCGGGAAATCCTGAAGGAGACAGGACTGGATGAAAGTATTCTGTCGAAAAAGCCGGGAGAGCTTTCCGGTGGACAGAGACAGAGAGTTGCCATAGGAAGAAGCCTTCTCATGGAACCACGTCTTATCATTGCAGATGAACCGATCGCATCGTTGGACATTTCTATCCAGGCACAGATCGTCATGCTTTTTAAAAAGCTTCAGCAGGAAAAAAGATTTTCGTTTCTTTTTATTGCCCATGATCTGTCCATGGTACGTTTTTTAAGTGATACAACCGGTGTGATGAAAAACGGAAAGCTGGTAGAAATGGCACCTACAAAAGAGCTTTTTGAAAATCCGCAGCATCCTTATACACAGTCCCTGCTTTCTGCAATCCATATCCCGGATCCGCTGGAAGAGAGAAAACGGAGGCTGATCGAGTATGAAGAGCCACAGTCTCTTGGAGAGGGCTGGAAAGAATTATCCGCATGTCACTGTGTGAGAATATAAGAACATAATGGAATACATATGCATGACAAAATGGAATATGTAAAATCCCCCCGCCGGGGTTGTGGCAGAACAGCCGTGTTGTTAAACTTTTGTTATTCGAAATACTGAGAAACAAAGTGCGGAGAGGAAAATATGGGAAAATATATAATAAAACGGTTGCTGCAGCTGATCCCGGTCCTGATCGGGATCACATTTCTTTCTTTTGCCATGATGCGGCTTGCCGGCGGAGATGCAGTAACTTATATGTATGAAAATACAGGCTCTGCAGTATCCCAGGAGGTCATTGATAATGCAAAGGCAGAATATGGCCTTGATAAACCATTCCTTGTACAATATGCTACCTGGTTTGCGGGAATGGTAACCGGAGATATGGGAGAGAGCTATGTGTCTCACAGAGATGTCTATGAAACCTTTATTTCAAAGCTTCCGGCAACGATGATGCTGACTCTGTCATCGATCCTTCTTACAATTGTTCTTGCGATCCCGTTGGGAATCCTGTCAGCAGTAAAGCACAACAAATGGGTAGATTATCTGATAAGATTTTTAAGCTTTATCGGCAATTCCATGCCGAATTTTTTTGCTGCCATGGTCCTGATGTATTTTCTGTCCATCAGGCTGGGCGTTTTACCGGTAGTCACAAATACAGATCTCGGACAGAGTATTATTCTGCCGACACTGACACTGGCGATCTCCATGGCTGCAAAATATACCAGACAGGTGCGTGCCACGGTTCTGGAAGAACTGAATAAGGATTATGTGACTGGAGCCCGGGCAAGAGGAATCCGCAGTCGTGTGATCATCTGGAAGAGTGTAATGAAGGCTTCCATGCTGACGATCATCACACTGCTGGCTCTGTCCATCGGCAATCTTCTGGGAGGAACTGCCATTGTGGAAAATATCTTTATGTGGGATGGTGTCGGAAAACTGGCGGTAGATGCGATCACCATGCGTGACTATCCGATCATCCAGGCTTATGTGGCCTGGATGGCGGTTATTTATGTTCTGGTAAATCTGGTGACAGATATTATTTACCACTATCTGGATCCGAGAGTACGACTTGGAGGTGACAGAGCATGAGTGGAAAAAATAATATCACAGTCCGGAAGCAGAAAATCCGGAAAAATCATACAAAAGCAAAGCTTGTCTTTTTTCTTGTGCTTACAGCATTGCTTCTGTTTGTAGCGGCATTTGCAAAATATCTCTGCCCTTATGATCCTTATGCCCAGGATCTGGCACTTGCCCAGAAACCGCCGGGACCGGAGCATCTGCTCGGGACAGACCGTTATGGAAGAGATATGCTTTCCCGTGTGATCATAGGAAGTACGACCAGTATTTATGCAACGCTGTTCCTGGTTGCGGTGATCACTGTGGCGGGAACGGCTATTGGTATTTTCTGTGGCTGGAAGGGCGGCAAAGCCGATACCGTTCTGATGCGTATCTCCGATCTGTTCCTGGCTTTTCCGGGACTGGTATTTGCCCTGGCAGTAGCAGGTGTTCTGGGAGGCGGTATCCAAAATGCGATCATTGCTCTGGCAGTGATCAGCTGGCCGAAGTTTGCGAGACTTGCCAGAGGGCTTACTCTGACTCAGAAGGACTCCGCATATCTTATGGCGGCGAAGCTTTCCGGAAGCAGTACAGGAAAGCTTTTGCTCAAACATATCCTTCCCAATATCGCAGGCCCCATCCTTGTTACGTCAGTTCTTGATATCGGAACCATGATGATGGAGCTGGCAGGACTTTCCTTTCTCGGGCTTGGGGTAAAGCCTCCAATGGCAGAATGGGGAAGTATGATCAACGATGGAAGAAGTATGCTGCAGATTTCACCGTGGATGGTACTTGCGCCGGGAATGGCGATTTTTATTACAGTAATGATCTTTAATCTTCTGGGAGATACGATCCGGGATTATATGGATCCGAAGGAACGAAACAGGAGAAAAGGATAACAGGCACTTATAAATAAACATAACAGAGAAAGTGAGAGCGGAGATTATGAAGAAAAAGATTCTGGCAGCAGTGCTTGCAGCGGCAATGGTCATGAGCATGACAGGAGTTCCGGCAGCAGCAAAAAGCAAAGAAAAGAGTGAAGGAACTACCTTTGTTTACGGAACTACCGGATACAGTGAAGAAATGGGAGATGCAGGATTAAACCCTCACGACAATTATTCCGGATGGAGCTGTCTTCGTTATGGCGTAGGAGAAACACTGTTTAAGTACAATGACAACATGGAGGTAGAGCCATGGCTTGCTACAGACTATGAATTTACAGACGATAATACAGTAAAGATCACCCTTCGTGATGGTGTGAAATTTTCCAGCGGAAGAACCATGGACGGAGAAGCGGTAAAGGAATGCCTGGAGGATCTGATCGCAAACCATGACCGTGCACCTTACGATATGAAGATCGATAAGATCGAAGCAGATGGAATGACAGTAACGATCCATACTTCCGAACCATGTCCGGCACTGATCAATTATCTCGGTGATCCATATGGTGCTATCATTGATATGGATTATGGCGTACAGGGAGAGGGCGGCTCTGCAAATGTGGCAGGAACAGGCCCTTATGTTGCAACAGAGGTATCTCCAACAGAGATTAAGCTGGTAAAAAATGAGGATTACTGGGGCGGAGATGTAAAGGTAGACAACGTTATCGTAAAATCCTTCTCAGACGGAAGTGCCCTGACAGCAGCATTACAGACAGGCGATATACAGGGAACCTATGGACTTCAGTATGATAACTATGCGCTTTTTGACGGAAATCCGGACTATCAGATCAGCTCTGTAGCAACAAGCCGTTGTTTCTTCGGACAATTTAATATGGAATCCGAGCTGATGCAGGATCAGAATGTGAGAAAAGCCATTGAGATGGGAATCGATAAGGACGGCTTCTGCAGTGTGATCATGGAAGGACGAGGTGTTCCGGCAGTGGGAGCCTTCCCAAGCAGCTTTTCCTATGGAAACGATGCAGTAAAGGCACCGTCCTATGATCCGGAAGAGGCGAAAAAGCTTCTGGAAGAATCCGGATGGACAGATACGGATGGAGATGGCTATGCAGATAAGGACGGAAAGAAGCTGTCCATCACATGGCTGACCTATCCGACCCGTCTGGAACAGCCTAAGCTTGCAGAATATGCACAGTCCACTTTAAAGGACATCGGAATTGAGGTCGATGTTAACAATACAGCAGACCATGCGACGTATGCAAAGAATGGAGAATTTGATGTATATGTAAGCTCGCTTACAACTGCACCTACCGGTGATCCGGAATATTTCTTCACAAGTACAGTTGTATCTGATGCTGCCAAAAATTATGGCAAATACAGCAATTCGGATCTTGATGATATCGTAGCGAAGCTGCATGAGACCTTTGATACAGATGAGAGAGGCAAGCTTGCTGTGGAAGCACAGCAGACCATTCTGGATGATGATGCGTATTTCTTTGTTTCTCATCTGAATATGGGACTTGTGTCAAAGTCAAATGTATCAGGGCTGACTGCTCACCCATGTGATTATTACGAGATCACGGCAGATCTGGAAGTGAAATAAGATGGAATCATTGTTGAAGCTTGAGCATGTGACGATCTGTTACAACGGAGAACCGGTTGTACATGATGTGGATCTGGAACTGAATAAAGGGGAGATCCTGGGGGTGGTAGGCGAATCCGGAAGCGGAAAAAGTACCATCATCAAGGCAATCATGGGACTTCTGGGAAATGAAGGCACGGTGACAGAAGGGGATATCTGGTACAAAGGAAAAAATGTGGTGGATATGCCGGAAAAAGAATTACGCAGACTTCTGGGTCCTGAGATCGCCATGGTCTTTCAGGATTCAGGAGCAGCCCTTTGTCCCATCCGCACCGTGGGCAATCAGATTTATGAGAGTATGCGGGAGCATGAAAGGATCAGTCGTAAAGAGTGTGCGGAGCGCGCCGTCCGGATGATGGCTAAGATTGGCCTCAAGGATGGGGAACGTGTTTTGCAAAGCTACCCATTTGAATTGTCCGGCGGTATGAATCAGCGTGTGGGAATCTGTATTTCCATGCTGCAGAATCCGTCGCTTCTTCTGGCAGATGAGCCTACCAGTGCCCTGGATGTAACCATACAGAAACAGGTGGTTGAGGAAATGTTGCTGATGCGTAAGGAATACGGAACAGCCATGATCGTTGTCACACACAACATCGGTGTGGTGGAAAAAATGGCAGATAAGGTTCTGGTACTGAAAAACGGAAAGGTGAGGGAATACGGAAAAACAGCTCAGGTTCTGACAGATCCGGAGGATCCCTATACAAAAGAGCTTATGAGTTCGGTACCTCGTTTGAAACGTACAGGTACCGGAAATGGAGGCAGATGATGACAGAAAATAAAAACATTCTGGAAGTACATCATTTGAAAAAAAGCTTCACCACCGGTAAAAAATCCTTCACGGCTGTAGAAGACGTAAGCTTTTCTCTGAAAACGGGGGAAGTATTAGGAATCGTAGGTGAATCCGGCTCAGGAAAAAGCACTGTGGCGAAGATGATCACACATCTGACAGAACCCACCGCCGGAGAAATTTTTCTCATGGAAAGGGATATCACACATGCAAGGGGAAAAAATCTCCGGGAAATCTACCGGGAAATGCAGATGATTTTTCAGACACCGGCAGAATCCTTTGACCCCAGATGCACTCTTGAGGACGGAATCGGGGAAAGTCTCCGGAATATGGGGATAAGTAAGAAGGAAACCAGGAACCGTGTGGAAAAGCTTCTGCTTACCTGCGGACTGACTCCGGAATATGCAGACCGGTATCCCCATCAGGTCAGCGGAGGGGAGTGCCAGAGAGCGGCTATTGCCAGAGCCCTGGCTGTGGAACCCAGAGTGCTGATCTGTGATGAAGCAACCAGCGCCCTGGATGTGACTGTGCAGAAACAGATCATGGAGCTGCTTCAGAAGTTAAAAAAAGAAAACCAGCTATCCTTTCTTTTTATCTGCCATGACCTGGCACTTGTCCAGCTGTTCTGCGACCGGGTGATCGTGATGCATGACGGACATGTGGAAGAGGAAGGGACACCGGAAGAGATCATTGAGCATCCGAAGACAGAGTATACGGAGCAGCTGATCCGGTCGGTGCTGTGATAATGACAGATAAAAACAAAAGAACGAACCCCTCAGTAGTGCGAATACTGAGGGCTTTTTTGTATGTTACACGTTGACGCATTTTCCCTCACCCGATATAATTAAAAAAGAACCAAAACCGAATGAAAACGGAATAAATAATATAGAGGAGACCACAAAAAATGGCAGAAAATTTACAGATCAGACTGGCAGATCCAAAGGAGGCAGACCGTCTGGCAGAGATCGAGGCAATCTGTTTTCCACCTGCGGAGGCAGCAAGTCATGAGGAAGTTGTGAAGCGTATGGGAGCATTCCCGGAGAATTTTGTAGTAGCGGTAAAGAACGATCAGATCGTAGGATTTATCAACGGAGGAACCACAGATAAACCGGTACTTCCGGACGAATTTTATCATGATATCACTCTTCACAAAAAAGACGGAGAGATCCAGACCGTATTCGGACTGAACGTGATCCCGGAATACCGTCATCAGGGAATCGCCGGAGAACTTGTGGAATACTTCAAGAACCTTGCGAAAGAGCGTGGAAAAAAAGCCCTGATCCTTACCTGTAAGGAGCATATGATTCCATTCTATGAGAGCCACGGACTGAAGAAACTGGGCGTTGCAGACTCCTGCCACGGCGGAGCAACCTGGTATGATATGCAGATCTGGTTCTGAGAGAGGAAAAACAAATGAGAATACGAATGTACAATGTAGGATTCGGGGACTGTTTCTGCATTCGTGACAGAAAAAGCAGCCTGCTTGTGGATTTCGGGGCAGCCAACAGCAAGATCGAAGGACGGCCGCGCAGAGAAGTTTTTGACGTGATCATCTCAGACCTTACCACCATCCGCAAAAAAAATCTTCTTCTGACACATTTTCATCCGGATCATGTTTCCGGACTTCTTTATATGATGCGTTATCGGAGAGATGCCTACGAATTTGAAAAAATCTATCTTCCGGATGTGTTTTCCGGTCCGGAAATGAAATACACACTGGCACTTCTGCTCCTTGCGGATGTGACAAAAAAAGCCAGCCTTCCGGGAAGACGTGTGAGCCTTTTTGCCCTGGCAGAAGCCCTTTGCGCCAGAAAAGTAAAGATCGACCTGTTATCCAGAGGCTCTGAGTTTGAGGGAAAGTATACAGCACTCTGGCCGGATGTCAGTGAAGTCAGCCGGGAGACTGAGGAGGTATTTAATTCCCTGATCGAGAATCACGAAAACGCGATGACAGAGCTTGTGAACATTGCGGAGGAAGTGAGAGAGCTGTTTCTGTCCATGACAGAAGATAAAAAAGAAGCCGGACTTTCATCGGCAGACGAGGATGAGGAGAAAGTTACAGAACAGCAGGAGAACGGAGAATCTTCTGCGGAGCATACGCAGATAAAATTGGAGTTTGACAGCGAAGAGAAAGCTTTGGAAGATGTTGAAAAAGAAAAAATGCGCCGTCTCAGACCGGAAAAGCTGGAAAAGAAATTCCGTGAATTACAGGCGACAGAAGAATTTCAGGCACTTCTGGAAAGTGCGGAAAAACAGGGGCATTCCCTGCGGCAGTTCCGTCATAAGATCAGCCTGGCATTCCAGAATACCAGCGATGGTGAACTGAACCTTCTGTTTACCGGTGACGTACAGCCACAGTATATGAAGATGATTGTAGAGAACTACGATGGAAAGATTCCGCTTCATGAGCATTACTGGTGTATCAAGGTACCTCATCATGGAACAGAATCCCATTTCTTTGACTTCAGCGGTTTTTCCCCGGAGAACATGATGATCCCCAACGGAGCGTACTATGATAACAGCAAAAAGAAATCCAAAAATCAGCGGACGTCCATGCAGTATGGCGGATTATTCTATATCAGTGATGCCCACATGTATTGTTCTAACTGTGACTGTTGTGACAGTTATGAAAATGGCTGTTCCTGCAGAGAGTATGATGTAATTTCGCCATCCTATTATAAGGATATCTGATTAAGGGTCAGAGAGAAAATTTTTAATCTTCCTGATGAAGACAGAATGTATGAAAAAGAAAGAAGAGATTGTATGGATACAACAAATGAAAAACAAAGAGCAAAGAATCTGACCAGCCTGAATATTATTGCACTTCTTATTGCAATTCTTCCATTTCAGCTTACCTGGATTACTTATGCAGCAGGAATTTATTTTCCGTTTTCCTGGCTTTTGCAGCTTCTGGAGGCATTTGCAACAGGAATGGTTATTGTTTATGCATATCACAGAGAGTGGATGTATGTAATTATTTACGGCGTTTCCAGTACAGTTGGAAGAATTTTGCTCTGTCTGGTGCAGCTGAGTATGGGATATTATTTTTCTGGATGGAATATTATAGAGCTGGTTGCGGGAGCTGCAGTTGCCGGCGCCCTGTTTCTGGAGGAAGAGTATCTTCAGGAAAATTCCTCCAAAATTTTTATTATGACAGGATCTTCCATAGTTCTTTCATTGCTAACACAGTGGATTTCCATATTCAGAATACTGTTTTTTTACAGATATTCCATAGGAATTACAAGCTTTTCCCCTTCTCTGGATATGTTGATAATACTGGGTGTTGTTCTGATGTTTCTTGAGGAGAGTGACACGTTTTACAGCATTTTCTGGGGAAAGACAGAACAGCCGGGCTGGATGAGACAGCGCCAGATAAGGACGTACAGAAACAGTGGTTCAGTTGCTGTACAGGGCACTGGAAACGGTTTGGCTGTGATTGGCGGAAATCTGTTTCTGGCATTTGCGATTTTGTATTCGCTGCTTCTGGTATATGATATTTTTTCCGGATTTTCCATATTCAAGATATTTTTCAGCATTTTCAGTATTCTGACCTGCGCCGGAATCTGGATGGCGTACAGTTCCGTAAAAACCAACAGCCCCAGTTCCGCCGGATTTACAATGGTGTTTGTCATTATGATAATAAAAATTGTAGGAATTACACTTCTTGGCTTGGCGGTTACAGTGGGAGGTGCAATTGCGTGGGCGGCTTATGATACGGGAATTGCGATCGGCTGGGCCATTGGCTGTTTAGTGGTGGTTCTGATTACACTGGCTTATTATGGAACACTGGGAAAAACGGTAGAAGATCTGTCGAAAGCAGCTAAAGGGGGAAGAAACGGTATTTCAACTTATATCTATTCCATGGTTGGACTGGGATTCCTTGCTTTCCGGAAACTGCTGACCCTTATCTGGTCTCTGGCGCTTGCGGCAACGGCCCGTGGAATTACCAATGGTATGTATGGATATGGAAATGATTTCTCATCTTACATAGAACAGCTGTTTGAAGAGGCTGGCCTGGGGTACAGCTATGGTTACCGGGCTTCCTCATCCCTGACGCAGTCAATGATCCGGCCGCTGGCAGACTGGATTCAGAAAACTCTTGGATTATCCACAAATCCGCTTATTCTCATTGCAGCAGTTGCAATGCCAATACTTGAAATTATTATTCTGGTACAGATCCGCGCAGCGGAAAATCGTAGATGACAGATAATAAACAGATCTCTCTGGGGGAATAATAAATCTCTTAAAGATGATTTCCAACCTTCAATTATCCACGTATCCTTTTCAAAAAAGGAGTTGGAATACAAATGAAGGACGGATTATTAGGAGATACGATCCGACAGGCGAGAATGGACAATAAGATGACACAGGAGCAGCTGGCAGAAGCGATCAATATCAGTCCCACGCATATGAAACACATCGAAAGTGAACACAGGAAACCTTCCGTAGACGTACTGTTTTCCCTTGCGGATGTACTGAGTTTTTCCATGGATGCCATGCTTATGGAAACGCAGTCTACCGATCATGCAAAACGTGTAAATGAAATCAACCTGCTGATGAACAAATGCACAGATGAAGAGCTGGATATTTTTCTGGCAGCTTTGCGTGAACTGATGAAGCAGAAGAGATGAAATGGATAATTTTGCCACAGGCAGCTTGACTTCCACAAAAAAATCATATATAATCCACTCATTAACGCAGACAAAGGAGTCTATAAATTCCTTTGCCTGCGTTTTTTATTTGGACTAAATTAGTCAGAACTAACCAATGACAGGCAAAAAGGAGGAAGAAACGATGAGACTTACCCCGAAGGAACAGGAAAAACTCATGCTCCATATGGCCGGAAATCTGGCAAAGGAGAGGAAGGAACGCGGACTGAAACTGAATTATGTGGAAGCGCTGGCTTATATAAGCTCAGAGCTTCTGGAGCTTGCACGTGACGGCAAAACAGTCGTGGAACTGATGCAGCTTGGAACCAAGATCCTCACAAAGGACGAGGTGATGGAAGGCGTGGCAGATATGCTTGGCGAAGTGCAGGTGGAAGCAACATTTCCTGACGGAACAAAGCTTGTGACTGTACACAATCCGATTCAGTAAGGAGGAATTGACATGAAAATTGGTGAAATCATTCCCGCAGACAGAGAAATTACACTAAACGAAGGGAAAAAGACCACAAAAATTCTGGTTGCCAACAAAGGCGACCGTCCTGTACAGGTAGGTTCTCATTTCCATTTTTTTGAAGTAAACAAATGCCTCTCTTTTGACCGTGAGGCCGCTTATGGATATCATCTGGATATTCCGTCCGGTACATCGGTACGTTTTGAACCGGGTGAAGAAAAAGAGGTACAGCTGACAGAGATGGGCGGCAGAAAACGCGTATTTGGTCTGAATGACCTGACAAGAGCAAGGGCAGCAGAGGACACTAAGAAAGCCTCCATGGAAAAGGCAGCATTAAAGGGATTCTTATAAGGAGGGACACAAATGAGCGTAAAAATTTCCGGTGAAAAATATGCAATGATGTACGGCCCTACAGTTGGCGACAAGGTAAGACTTGCAGATACCAGTCTTGTAATCGAGGTCGAAAAAGATTACACCACATATGGAGACGAGGTGAAATTCGGCGGAGGAAAAACCATTCGTGACGGAATGGGTCAGTCGGTAAAAACATGCAGCCGTGACGGAGATCTGGATCTTGTGATTACCAATGCTCTGATTGTGGATGCCACAGGAATTGTCAAAGCCGATATCGGAATCAAAGACGGAAAAATTGTCGGAGTCGGAAAAGCGGGAAACCCGGATATCATGGATGGTGTGACTCCCGGAATGACGGTAGGAGCTTCCACAGAAGCACTGGCAGGAGAAGGTATGATTGTCACAGCCGGTGGTATTGATACCCACATTCATTTCATCAGTCCGCAGCAGATTGACTGTGCCCTGTACAGCGGTGTCACAACCATGATCGGAGGCGGAACCGGTCCTGCGGATGGAACAAATGCAACAACCTGTACTCCGGGACCGTGGAATCTTAAGATGATGCTGAAAGCTGCCGAGGAATATCCGATGAATCTTGGTTTCCTCGGAAAAGGAAACTGCTCCGATGAGGCTCCACTGATCGAACAGGTAAAAGCCGGTGCCATGGGACTGAAGATCCATGAAGACTGGGGAGCAACACCGGCAGTAATTGACCATTGCCTGAATGTTGCGGATGAGTATGACGTGCAGGTTGCTATTCATACAGATACCTTAAATGAGGGTGGATGTGTGGAAGATACTCTTGCTGCCATCGGTGGAAGAACCATCCATACTTACCATACAGAGGGTGCCGGCGGCGGACATGCACCGGACATTATCCGTGCTGCTGCCGCAGGAAATGTTTTGCCATCTTCTACAAACCCGACCATGCCGTATACGGTAAATACGCTGGACGAGCATCTGGACATGCTGATGGTATGCCACCATCTGGACAAAAAAATTCCGGAGGACGTGGCTTTTGCAGACTCCCGTATCCGTCCTGAGACCATTGCAGCGGAAGACGTTCTTCACGACATGGGAATTTTCAGTATGATGAGTTCCGATTCCCAGGCAATGGGACGTGTAGGAGAAGTTATCACACGTACCTGGCAGACAGCCAGCAAAATGAAAGATGAGCGGGGGGCCCTTCCGGAAGACGAAGGAAAAGGAAATGACAATTTCCGTGTAAAACGCTATATTGCAAAATATACCATCAATCCAGCCATTACGCATGGAATTTCCAGTTATGTAGGATCTGTTGAGGAAGGAAAACTTGCAGACCTTGTTCTGTGGAATCCTGCATTTTTCGGTGTAAAGCCGGATATCATCATCAAAGGCGGAATGATCATCGCTTCCAAGATGGGCGATGCCAATGCGTCCATTCCAACTACACAGCCGGTTATGTATCAGCCAATGTTTGCTGCTCATGGAAAAGCAAAGAACGAGGCATGCCTTACTTTTGTTTCTCAGGCTGCATATGAGGCGGGCATTAAGGAGGCTTATGGTCTGGAAAAAACAGTCGTGCCTGTAAAAGGATGCAGAAACATTGCCAAGAAGGATATGGTATTCAACAACCGTACACCGGAAATTACCGTAGATCCTGAAATTTATGAAGTAACGGTAGACGGAGAGGCCATTACATCCAAACCTGCCGAGAAACTTCCGCTTACACAGCTCTACAATCTGTTCTAAAAGACATAGCAGTTAATATTCGTTCGGACTGCAGTCTTCCGGGACGCGTAAAGGTCTCCGGAGACTGTTTCCGGACGGACAGACTTTACCATAGGGAGGAAAACAGATGTTAGGAGTATGCCTTTTATTTGTAGGAATTGTTCTGATCAATAACGGAATGTGTACCTTATATAATGTAGATGGAAAATCCGCTGCAGTTATGAATATTTTTACAGGCGGACTGTCTCTGTTTATTAACTTTGTAAACCTTGTACAGGGAAATTACTATGCGGCGGGAACAGGACTTCTGTTCTGCTTTACTTACCTGTTTGTTGCTTTTTCAAAAATTCTGAAACTGAATCCGGTTCCTTTTGCCTGGTTTTCCACATTTGTAGCTGTCAACGCAGTTGTGTTTGGAACTATTGAGGGATTCTTAGGCAGCGAGGTTCTTGGAATTACACCGGATCTTCGCTGGGCAGGAATCTGGTATCTCTGGGCAATTCTCTGGGGAACAGCCTTTGTGGAGGACATCATGGGCAAAAAACTTGGAAAATTTGTTCCGGGGCTTCAGGTGTTTGAAGGAGTGGTTACAGCCTGGATACCGGGCGTAATGATGCTTCTTGGAGTATGGTAAAAACAGAGGAGAAAATATATGCTTTGTGAAAAAATTCTGGGAAAATTAAAGGATTTTGATCTGACCGGAAAAACGGTGGAATATGTGGATATTGAGTGGCATGAAGCGTTCAAGAAAATTCACAGAAAGATTACGGACAAAGACCGTGAAATAGGGATTCGCCTGGATGATTCCGTGCTTACAAGAGGACTTTTTCAGGATGATGTGATCGGTGAAGAGGATGGACTGATAATTGCTGTGAATACACCGCCCTGTGAGGTAATCGAAGTATCTCTGGAACCGGGACATGAAAAATATGTGGCAAAAGTCTGCTATGAGATCGGAAACCGCCATGCACCGCTTTTCTGGGGAGACCAGGAAAACACATTTATTACAATCTATAATGAACCGATGATGGTTATGCTGGAAAAGATTCATGGTGTAAAAGCAGAGAAAAAGACTGTGAAACTGGACTTTGACCGGAGAATCTCAGCAGCTGTCCACAATCATCATCATTGAGGAATCTGTATGGATAAAAAGAAAGAAATCCGCCGTTTTTTTCTTCTGCAGGTAAATGATGCTCTTTTTCCAATCGGAGGTTATTCCCATTCCCAGGGACTGGAGACGTATATTCAGCAGGGAAGGGTTCATGATGAAAAAACGGCGGCAGAATATATCAGCAAAAAACTGAAACTGAATCTGGCCTGCACAGATCTTCTGGGGGTAAGACTGGCCTATGAGTATGCACTGAAAGAAGATGTGGATGCGCTGGATACACTGGAAGAAATTCTGGGTGCATCCAGAATTCCCATGGAACAGAGAGAGGCATCCAGAAAAATGGGTTCCCGCTTTACGAAGACGGTCTGCAAACTTCCACAGGAAAAAATTCCTATGGAAAAGAGAGAAGTTTTTGAAAAATATCTGGAAACCCGAAAGGGAAAACCGGTAAGCCACTGCTGTGCATATGGGGTATTTTGTGCCGCTCTTGGTATTGAAGAGGAAGAGACTCTTTATCACTATCTTTATGCCCAGACATCTGCAATGGTGACCAACTGTGTAAAGACTATCCCGCTGAGTCAGAGTGCGGGACAGACACTTCTCTGCGGGTGCTATGAGGAATTCGAAGAAATACTGTCCTATATTATGGACTGTACGGAGGACGATCTCTGCCTGTCCGCACCTGGATTTGATATTCGCGGAATTCAGCATGAGAAGCTTTACTCCAGACTTTATATGTCGTAAACAGAGAGGAGATTTTTTTATGTCATATGTAAAAATCGGTGTTGCCGGACCGGTTGGTTCCGGAAAAACAGCGTTGATTGAAGCCTTATCCAGAAAAATGGCAAAGGACTACAGCATTGGTGTTATTACAAACGATATCTACACCAAGGAGGATGCCCAGTTTCTTGCAAAAAACAGTGTACTTCCGGTAGAACGTATCATCGGTGTTGAAACCGGAGGATGCCCTCATACTGCCATCCGTGAGGATGCATCCATGAATCTTGAGGCTGTGGATGAAATGATGGAACGCTTTCCTGACATTCAGCTGCTCTTTATTGAGAGTGGTGGAGACAATCTTTCTGCAACGTTCAGCCCGGAGCTTGTCGATGCGACGATTTTTGTTATTGATGTGGCAGAAGGAGATAAGATTCCGAGAAAAGGAGGACCGGGTATTACCAGATCAGATCTTCTGGTGATTAACAAGATTGATCTTGCACCTTATGTTGGTGCAAGTCTTGAAGTTATGGAACGGGATTCCAGAAAAATGAGAGGGGAAAGACCTTTTGTGTTTACCAATATCCGCGGAGATGAGAACGTGGATACAGTTGTGGAATGGATCAAAAAGAATGTATTGCTGGAAGGTCTGTAAGAAAGGCGGGATAATTTTTGTCTGAGAATAAATTTGGAAAACTTTCCAGGCTTTCTCTGCGTACCGGATTAAGAAATGGAAAGACGATAATAGAAGATGTTGCTTTTACCGCACCTTATAAGATTATGAATCCCTTTCCAAAGAAAAACGGAGGAATCTCGGTAATGCCACTGTGTGCTTCTGCGGGGATTATGGAAGGAGACAGACAGGAGTTTGATTTTTCTGTGGCAGAAGGTACAGACATGGAATTTTTGTCCCAGTCTTTTGATAAGGTTCATAAGATGAAAGAAGGAGAGGCTGTCCGTCACGTAAAGGCTCAGGTGGAGAAAAACGCTGTTTTTTATTATTATCCACAGCCTGTGATTCCTTATGCCCAGTCTGCCTTTGACAGTACCATGGAAATTGATCTGGCAGACGAAAGTGCCAGGTTGTTTCTGCTGGAAATTATTTCCTGCGGAAGAAAGGCATCTGATGAGCAGTTCCGGTATCGGAAATTTGCGTCCAGAGTGAATATCCGACGGGAAAACCGGCTGGTTTACCGGGATAACACGCGTTATATTCCGGAAATAATGGACATGAAGTGCCTGGGAATGTATGAGGGGTGTACGCATATGGCAAACATATTCTTAAGTGGTCCGGCAGGCGATATGCAGGAGAAAATCTGGGAAATTCTGGAAGCTGAGAAGGAGTGTGACGGTGGCGTGACACAGCTGGTCCACGGAGATCTGGCTGTCCGTATCCTGGGACACCGTGCTCAGAAACTTCAGGAAGTGGCAGAGGAAATCAAGGCAGTTTTTGAAGAAAAAGAGAATCCCCTTTGACGGGATTCTTTTTTTATGGGGATTTTTCAGAACAGGAAAATGGAAAACAGGATGTACATGCCGCCGGCTGGAAATTATAATACAGGTAGGAATGTTTTATAACAGAAGCTGTAGGCGGATATTACCGACAGTATTGTTTACTACAGGAGGAAAAATTTTGAAGCAGATTGCAGATTTACACATCCATTCCAGATTTTCCATGGCAACAAGCAAAGACGGGACGGTGGAGATGCTGGATCTCTGGGCCAGAAAAAAGGGAATTACACTGATTGGAACAGGAGATATGACACATCCGCTCTGGAGGCAGGAATTAAAAGAAAAGCTGATTCCGGCGGAGCAGGGCCTCTTCCGGCTGAAAGAAGAGTATGTTCTCCCCGAGGCCTTGCAGTATCCGGGAAATAGCCCCAGATTTGTGCTGTCCGGAGAAATCAGTTCTATCTATAAAAAAGACGGAAAAACCAGAAAGGTGCACAGCCTGATACTGCTTCCAGGATTCCATGAAGCAGATGTTTTTGCCGCAAGGCTTGAAAAAATCGGAAACATCCATTCCGATGGTCGCCCTATTCTGGGGCTGCCCTGCCACGATCTTCTGGAAATCATGCTGGAAGTCAGTGAGGAAGGTATGTATATTCCGGCACATATCTGGACACCGCATTTTTCTCTGTTCGGGGCAAAATCCGGTTTTGATACCATAGAAGAGTGCTTCGGGGATCTGACACCGTATATTCATGCGCTGGAGACGGGATTATCTTCAGACCCGGTGATGAACTGGCAGATTTCGGCACTGGACGGTTATCAGCTGGTATCCCATTCAGATGCTCATTCACCGTCCAAACTGGGAAGGGAGGCAGATCTTCTGAATATGGAACTTTCTTACGAAGGACTGTGGAATGCGGTGCAGAAAGGGGAAGGACTTGAGGGTACCATTGAGTTTTTTCCGGAGGAAGGAAAGTATCATTATGACGGACACAGAAAATGTGGTGTTTGTTTAAGTCCATGGGAAGCCGAAAAATATAATGGAATCTGTCCGGTCTGTGGAAAGAAACTGACCATGGGAGTGGATCACAGAATTCTGCAACTTTCAGACAGAGATGAAGACACGGCTGCCATGCCGGAAAGCGGACGCCCTTATGAAAGTCTGGTGCCTTTGCCGGAGGTGATTTCCGCCTGTGTGGGATTTTCCACAGCAAGCAAAAAAGTTCAGGGACAGTATGAAATGCTTCTTGGAAAACTGGGTGCCGAATTTGAAATTCTGCGTAAGGTACCCTGTGAAGATATCCGGACTGTGGGCGGGGCTTCCCTGGCGGAGGGAATTCGTCGCCTTCGTGCCGGAGAAGTTATACGGAAACCAGGATTTGACGGAGAGTATGGAAAGATAGAATTATTCTGACGGAGGAAGATATGAAAGAAAAAATTGGGATTATCTCAGATACCCATGGCCTTCTGCGCCCGGAGGTGCTGGAAATTTTGAAAGACTGTAAATACATTCTTCATGCGGGAGATGTGAATAAGGATGAGATTCTGGACGTGCTGCGTTCTATGGGAAACCTTTATGTGGTTCGTGGAAATAATGACAAAGACTGGGCAGAAAACCTGCGTACCAGTTTAAGCTTTACCATCGCCGGAGTGAAATTTTTTATGGTTCATAACAAAAAAGATGTGGCATGGGATCTGGGAGACACGCAGGTTGTAATTTTCGGGCACACCCATAAGTACTTTGAAAAGTACGTAGATGGCCGTCTGTGGCTGAATCCGGGAAGCTGTGGAAGAAGTCGTTTTGGAGGAGAGGTCACTATGGCGGTAATGACCGTGGAGGACGGACAGTATCAGATAGAAAAGATTATACTGTAGCTTTTTTGTACTTTATGGGAAACAATCCTTGTAATTTAAGATTTGGAGCGTATAATAAGAAAACGTTTAAAACAAAAAGTGGTAAGACCACTTTTGCAATGTCCGTTTGAAATGAATCAGGAGGGATGTAACATGAAGTACGTGCAGCAGTTCAGCATCATCCTGCTGATTTCCGTCATTGGAGAATTACTGAAAACTTTTCTCCCACTTCCGGTACCGGCCAGTGTTTATGGTCTGGTGATTATGCTGGTGGCACTGCTCACAGGTATTCTGAAACTGGATCAGGTAAAAGGTGCGGCAGATTTTCTGGTTGAGATTATGCCGGTGATGTTTGTGCCGGCAGGTGCGGGGCTGATTACAGCCTGGAGTTCTCTGAAACCGATCTGTGTACCGGTTCTCATCATGACGTTTATCAGCACGGTGGTTGTAATGGTCGTAACAGGAAAAGTGACACAGGGAGTAATCCGAAAAGGAAAGAGAGGAACTGAAAAATGATGGAATTCATAAAAAACTCCGCATTTTTCGGAGCGATGATAAGTCTGATTGCCTATGAGATTGGTCTTATCCTGAAAAAGAAATTTAAAATGGCGATTTTCAATCCCCTTTTGATTTCAATCATCTGTGTCATTGGTGTTCTTCTGATATTCCACATTGATTACAATGATTATAACGAAGGTGGAAAATACATCAGTTATCTTCTGACACCGGCAACCGTATGCCTGGCAGTACCTCTTTATGAGCAGATCCATCTGCTGAAAAAGAATCTCAAGGCAGTAGCAGCTGGAATTATTTCCGGAACCCTGGCAGGACTTTGCAGTATTCTGCTTATGTCCAAACTGTTTGGTTTCAACCATCAGGAATATGTCACTATGCTCCCGAAGTCCATCACAACAGCTATCGGAATGGGTGTTTCCGAGGAACTTGGCGGCATTGTGACGATCACAGTTGCCGTGATCATTATCACAGGAGTTCTTGGAAATATGATCGCAGAGGTTGTGTATAAGATTGCAAAGATCGAGGAGCCGATCGCAAGAGGACTTGGACTTGGGACTTCCGCCCATGCCATCGGAACAGCCAAAGCCATGGAGCTTGGTCCTGTGGAAGGTGCTATGAGCAGTCTTGCTATTGCAGTGGCCGGTTTGCTTACTGTTGTAGGCGCATCGGTATTTGCCGGAATGATGTAATCCTGTTTCCATAGAAAAGAAATGTGTATGAAAGGTCTGCTGTTATTGGCAGACTTTTTTCTTGCTGTAAAATCGAACATATTTTTGTGCAAAATAAACAAATGTTCGGAAAAACCATGTTTATACCGTTTTATCGGACTTATAATGCGCTATAATACAAACATACAGAAAATATGTTTGGAAAATATGTTCGATAAATCGTGAATGAACATATAACAGGGAGGATGGATCTTATGTGGAATACAGAGAACAGCAGGAAGGTTGCACTGGCAGAGGGAAGATACGTGGAGACAGAGCACAGACACACCGGGAAGCAGAAGCTTTCTTCCGGAATGGCTATGATTCTGGGAGCACTTCTGACAATAGAGATCATGATCGGTGGCGCGATGATCCTTAATTTTGATTTTAAGGGAGCGGATATCATTGCTGTTGTGCTCGCATTCATGGTATTATACTTTGCAGTGGTTGCCTCACTGACAGATAAATAGAACGGAGGAGTCGGAATGCCCAGGGTTTTTAACCAGAAAATAAAAATTTTATATCTGATGCGTGTTTTTCTGGAACGGACAGATGAAGAACATCCGATGTCTGTGAAGGAACTGATCATTTATCTGAACAGCCTGGGAATCAGCGCAGAGCGCAAAACCGTATACGATGACATTGAAACATTACGGAATTTTGGAATGGACATTCTCAACCGCAGAGAACAGCCGGCAGGTTTTTATCTGGCCAGCCGGAAATTTGAGCTTCCGGAACTGAAACTTCTGGTAGATGCGGTACAGTCGTCCAGATTTATTACCAGTGGGAAGTCCCGCCAGCTGATCGGGAAGCTGGAGAGCCTTGCGAGTGTCCATGAGGCCAGACAGCTGCGTCGCCAGGTTTTTGTGCAGAACCGTGTGCGGACTATGAATGAGAGTGTGTATTACAGTATTGATGAGATTCAGAGAGCACTTACCGAGGATCAGCAGATTTCGTTTCAGTACTGCGAATGGACAGTGGAGAAGGAGCTGCGGCTGAAGAAGAATGGAGAACGGTACCGTGTCAGTCCCTGGGGACTTGTGTGGCAGAATGAGAATTATTATCTGGTCGCCTGTGATGAGAAGTGTGGCAGAGTGAAGCACTACCGGGTAGACAAGATCATGCAGATCCGCCTTGAGGAGGCAGCCCGCAGCGGCAGGGAGCTTTTTGAGAATTATGATGCGGGAGAGCTGACATCCAGAACCTTTGGGATGTTTGGCGGTAAAGAAGAAACCATATGTCTGGAAGCGCATAACCGTCTGGTCGGAGTTGTACTGGACCGGTTTGGCAGGGACATTATGATCCAGAGGAAGGATCATGAACATTTCAAAACGCTGGTCCGTGTAAACGTCAGTGATCAGTTTTTTGGCTGGATAGCCAGTCTTGGCCCGGATGCGGTAATCGCGTCACCAGATGATGTACGCGGCAGGTACCGGGAATTTCTTGAGAAAAGTCTTTCTAATTACAAATGATAAATCTATACCAAAGAAAATCTGCGTATACTACAGATTCAGGAAGATTTATTCCTGAATCTGTACGTTTTCTGCAGAAATAATTCCCAAAAGAATTAATGAAAACAGACAAAAATGAGAAAAATTATATAATAAACATATCTGAAATATAAAAATAATATAGACAGCATATGTAAAAAAGATAATAGACATCGCGATGTTTAAGTGCTATAATGCTTTCGACTCTTAGGAGGGAATAAATTTTGCCATTTCAGGCAGATTACGGACGGTGAAGATATGACTGTAAAAGCAAGAATGCTGAAGCTTCTGGAGCAGCACGAGAATGAACTGATATCCGGAGAAGCGGCAGCAGCAGAACTGAACTGCACAAGGGCAGCCATCTGGAAAGCTGTGAAATCCCTTCGGGAAGAGGGATATACCATAGAAGCGGGACCAAACAAAGGCTATGTACTTCGAGGCGGCAGCCGTTTATCAGAAGAAGGAATACGGCTTTACCTCGATCATCCGGATGTCCCTGTAAAAATATACAGAGAACTGGATTCTACAAACCGGGCAGCCAAGGAGGCTGCATTTTCAGGAGAAGCAGGCCATGGCGCACTGATACTGGCGCGCAGGCAGAAAAGCGGAAGAGGCCGCAGAGGCAGAAGTTTTTATTCCCCTGAAAATGCAGGACTTTATATGAGTATCGTTCTAAGACCAGACCGGACTCTGAAGGAAGGCCTTTTGATCACGACAGCGGCAGCAACTGCAGTGTGCCGTGCTGTGAAGAAAATCTGCGGGATTGACCTTGGGATCAAGTGGGTCAATGACCTGTATCTTCACGACAGGAAAGTGTGTGGAATACTGACTGAGGCTGTTACAGACTTTGAAAGTGGAAACATCGAGTTTGCGGTTGTTGGAATCGGATTGAATCTGTATGTACCGGAAGACGGATTTCCGGAAGAGATACAGGAAACGGCAGGTGCACTGTTTGGAAGCAGGGAGGCTGCAGAACATGTGAACTGCAGTATTCTTGTGGCGGAGATTGCCAATCAGCTTCTTATGGAAGTAGAAACTCCGGGACTTTCCAGAGAATATACAGAAAATAATATCATTCCTGGAAATATGATCGTGATCACAGACGGAGCGCGTACAAGGGAGGCTTATGCCGAGGCTATAGCACCGGATGGAAGGCTTGTTGTAAGAGAACAGGATGGTTCAGAAACCCTGCTTTCCTATGGAGAAGTTTCCGTACGCAGGAAGCCGGATGAGGATCAGTCAAAATGAATTGTCTATTTTGCACAAAAAATAGATACATTTTTATGCAAAACAGGCAAAAATAATATTGACATTCTGGAAATGCGGAGTAAAATAAAGTCAACTACAAGGCGTGGTCATACCAATTATAAAAAGATGCGATCAGCGCCAAGAGAAAAGGAGGGAGAAAAACGGGAGATTTATCAAGTACACTGGCAGAAGAGCTAAACAGCAAGACAGCCTTTACCATTCCGGTGTTTGGTGGAATACCAATTGCAGAATGTGTGGTAGTCACATGGGTCATCATGGCGGTTCTTGTGATTCTGTCTCTGATCTTAGTTCGGAATCTCAGTGTTGAAAATCCGGGTAAGAAGCAGTTGCTTCTGGAATCCGGGGTAAGTTTTCTTCAGGATTTCTTCATGGGTATCCTTGGAGAAGAAGGCAAACAGTATGTGCCTTATTTGATGTCAACCGTAATTTACATCGGAATAGCCAATATCGCAGGCGTGTTTGGTTTTACACCACCAACGAAGGACATGAACGTGACCATTGCGCTGGCGCTGATGAGCATTATTCTGATCGAATATGCAGGCTTTCACAAAAAGGGACTGAAAGGTTTCCTGAAAAGCTTTGCGGAGCCGGTTCCGATCATGCTTCCAATCAATATTCTGGAAATCGCGATCAGACCTACATCTCTCTGCATGCGGTTGTTTGGTAATGTTCTGGGAAGTTTCGTAGTTATGAAACTGCTGGAGTTTGTTTGTCCGGCTATTCTTCCCATACCATTCAGTCTGTATTTTGATTTCTTCGACGGATTCATACAGGCATATGTATTTGTATTCTTAACATCCTTGTTTATCAAGGAAGCAATTGAGTAGTGAAGCGGAACATCCGCTTGATTCAAAAATGAAAAAAATTGTATTTTACAGGAGGAAAAAACTATGTTAATCGCAATTGGTGCAGCTATCGCAGTTCTTACAGGTATCGGAGCAGGTATTGGTATCGGTCTCGCAACATCCAAAGCAGTAGAAGCTATCGCAAGACAGCCTGAGGCAGAGAGCAAGATCAGTAAAGCACTTCTTCTTGGATGTGCTCTTGCAGAGGCAACAGCTATTTACGGTTTCGTAATTGGTCTTCTGATCATCATCATGCTTGGCTAATAGGTAAAGACGAGACAATAAATTCAGGATTAAGAGAGGCAGGTGGACCAGGTGATTAAAATTGATATCAACCTTGTCTTTACTATTATAAACCTGATCGTTCTTTATCTTTTAATGAAAAAGTTCCTTTTCGGACCGATCATTGCTGTCATGGAAAAGAGAAAAGCCATGATCGACGAACAGTTTGCTTCAGCTGAGAAGACAACCGCTGAAGCAAACCAGCTGAAAGGACAGTATGAGGATGCACTGAAATCTGCGAAGGAAGAATCCTTCAGTATTGTAGAGCAGGCTAAGGACGAGGCAAAAGTACAGGCAGACAGCATCGTGAAGAGAGCCAATGATCAGGCTGGTCAGATTCTTGAGAAAGCAAGAAGAGATATCAGCACTGAGCAGGAGGCTGCTATGAAAGCGATGGAAGGCAAGGTTGCCGAGCTGGCTATGGATGCAGCATCCAGAATCATGGGAAAAAAGAACGACGAAGCACAGGATATGTCCCTATATGACCAGTTTTTAGAAGGAGCAGGTGATCCTCATGACAGAGACGTCCATTAATTATGCAAAAGCATTATACGGTCTTTCTGTCCCGGAGGAGGCAATCTGCGAAACAGGAAAGATTTTTAAGAATACACCTGAGATAGGTAAGATGCTTGAAAATCCACTTGTTTCCCTCAAAGAAAAAGAACAGGTAATAGAGCGGGTTTTTCCGCAGGAAATGAAGAGTTTTCTTAAAGTAACGTGTAAGTATCAGAAGATTGACAGAATCGGAGAGATCCTTGAAGCTTATGATGCTTACAGCCGGGAACAGAAAGGAATTCTCAAGGCAGAGCTTCTTTATGTAACACGTCCTGCCGAAGAGCAGGAAAATAAGATGAAGGAGTTTCTCCGTAGCCAGTTTTCTGCCAGAGAAGTGGAACTTACCCTTACAGAGGATAAAAGCCTTGTAGGTGGATTTGTTCTCAGGGCAGGAGATCGTGAGTACGACTGGAGCCTCATCGGACGTTATAAGAAACTGAAACAGAAATTAACCCGGAGGTGAAATTGAATTGGGTGCAATAAATCCAGATGAAATCATTTCGATTCTCAAGGAAGAAATAAAGAACTATGACGAAATCAGCAAGGACCAGGAAGTAGGCACTGTCATCTCCGTGGGAGATGGTATCGCAACTGTTTATGGCATCGATCATGCCATGTACGGTGAGGTCGTGACCTTCGAGAATGGTCTGAAAGGTATGGTACAGGATGTCCGTGCCAACAGCATGGGATGTATTCTTTTCGGAAAGGATACAGGAATCAAGGAAGGCACCAAGGTTGCCAGAACTGGCAAGCAGGCAGGTATTCCGGTAGGGGATAAATTTATCGGAAGAATCGTGAACGCACTTGGTGAGCCTATTGATGGAAAGGGAGAGATCCAGGCAGAGGAATACCGCCCGATCGAGAACCCGGCTCCTGGAATCATCGACCGTAAGTCTGTAACTGTACCTCTGGAAACGGGAATCCTTTCTATTGATTCCATGTTCCCGATCGGCCGTGGACAGCGAGAGCTGATCATCGGCGACAGACAGACAGGTAAAACTTCCATCGCAACAGATACGATCATCAACCAGAAAGGTAAAGATGTAATCTGTACCTACGTTGCTATCGGACAGAAAGCTTCTACCGTTGCAAAGGTAGTTTCCAATCTTGAAAAATACGGTGCAATGGAATATACAACGGTATTTTCCGCAACAGCCAGTGACTGTGCACCACTTCAGTATATTGCTCCTTACGCTGGTACAGCTCTTGCAGAGTACTTCATGTATCAGGGTAAAGATGTACTGATCGTATATGATGACCTTTCCAAACATGCGGTGGCATACCGTGCACTGTCACTTCTGCTTGAGCGTTCTCCGGGACGTGAGGCTTATCCTGGTGACGTATTCTATCTTCATTCCAGACTTCTGGAGCGTTCCAGCCGTCTGAGTGAAGAGGCAGGCGGCGGATCCATTACGGCACTTCCGATCATCGAGACACAGGCCGGTGATGTATCTGCATACATTCCTACAAACGTAATTTCTATCACAGATGGTCAGATCTTCCTGGAGAGTGATCTGTTCTTCTCAGGTATGCGTCCGGCAGTTAATGTTGGTCTTTCCGTATCCCGTGTTGGTGGAGCGGCACAGACCAAGGCTATGAAGAAAGCTTCCGGTAGTGTACGTATCGACTTGGCACAGTACAGAGAGATGGAAGTGTTCACCCAGTTCAGCTCTGATCTGGATGAGGCTACAACCGCACAGCTGAAATACGGAAGCTGTCTGATGGAGCTTCTGAAACAGCCACTTTGCAGTCCGTTAAGTCTTCATCAGCAGGTAATTACTCTTTGTGTTGCGACTCACAAGCTGATGGTTGATGTAGAAAAGAAAGAAATCAAGAAATATCAGAAAGATCTTCTGGAGTACTTTGATAATGTATATCCTGAGATCGGCAAAGAGATCGAAACTACAAAACAGCTCTCCGATGAGCTTGTAGAGAAAATCATAAAGGCGGCAGAAGAATTCAGAGATAAGAGCAGGTAGGTGTTAATATGGCAAATGCAAAAGAAATACAGACTCGTATGAAAAGCATTCAGGACACCATGAAGATCACCAATGCGATGTACATGATTTCTTCTTCCAAGATGCAGAAGGCGAAAAAAATCCTGCAGGATACAGAGCCATATTTCTATAATATGCAGGCTGCTATCGCCAGAATCCTCCGCCATATGCCGGACATCCAGCATCCGTTCTTCAGTGAACGTCATCTTGTTCCGAAGAATGAGAGAAAAGTGGGAACCATCGTTATTACAGGCGATAAAGGTATGGCCGGTGCATACAATCACAATGTACAGAAAATGACAGAGGATTTCATGGAAGAAGTACCAGGACATCACAAACTGTATGTTCTGGGTATGGTAGGACGTCAGTATTTCGGCAAGAGAGATGTGGATATGGACGGCAGTTTCCAGTATACGGTACAGAAGCCGACTATGCACAGAGCACGTCTTATCACAGAAGAGATCGTACGGGCATTTCTGGAAAGAGAGCTGGATGAAATTCACATTGTTTATACCCAGATGCAGAATGCAATGGCAATGGAAAATGTGAATATGCAGCTTTTACCGCTGAAAAAAGCTGATTTTAAAGTAGGTCAGGTTCCGGCAGATATTTATCAGGAGGAGATCGTGTTATCTCCGTCTGCGGATGTACTTCTGGATACCATGATCCCGAACTACCTTACAGGTGTGATCTATGGATGTCTGGTAGAGGCATATGCCAGTGAGAACAATGCGAGAATGACAGCAATGCAGTCCTCTACAGATAATGCGAAGGCGATGCTGAAGGATCTTTCCATTCAGTACAACCGTGCACGTCAGGCTGCGATCACGCAGGAGATCACAGAGGTTATCAGCGGTGCTAAAGCACAAAAAAGGAAGTGATGACTATGAATAAAGGTAAGATTGTACAGGTTATGGGACCTGTTGTAGACGTTGTTTTTGAAGACGGACAGCTTCCAGATATCAAGGATGCCCTTGAAGTCGAGAACAACGGTAAGAGATGCGTTATGGAGGTGTCCCAGCACCTTGGAAATAATATCGTACGCTGCATCATGCTGGGAGCTAGTGAGGGCCTGCAGCGAGACAGAGAAGTAACAGCTACCGGAAGCGGTATCAAGGTTCCGGTTGGAGATAAAACACTGGGTCGTCTGTTCAACGTTCTTGGAGATACCGTAGATGGCGGTGAGTCTCTGGACGGAGAAGAACATTGGGTCATCCATCGTGATCCGCCTTCATTTGAAGAGCAGAAACCGGCTGTAGAGATCCTGGAGACAGGTATCAAGGTCATCGACCTTCTTGCCCCATATGCCAAAGGTGGTAAGATCGGTCTGTTCGGTGGTGCTGGTGTTGGTAAGACAGTCCTTATTCAGGAGCTGATCCAGAATATTGCTACCGAGCATGGTGGATATTCCATTTTCACCGGTGTTGGAGAGCGTTCCCGTGAGGGTAATGACCTCTGGACAGAGATGAAAGAATCAGGCGTTCTTGAGAAAACAGCCTTAGTGTTCGGACAGATGAACGAGCCGCCTGGAGCACGTATGCGTGTTGCTGAGACAGGACTTACCATGGCAGAGTATTTCCGTGATCAGGAACACAGAGACGTACTTCTTTTCATTGATAATATTTTCCGTTTTGTACAGGCAGGATCTGAGGTTTCCGCTCTGCTTGGACGTATGCCGTCCGCAGTAGGATACCAGCCGACTCTGGCAACTGAGATGGGTGAGCTTCAGGAGCGAATCGCATCTACCAAGGAAGGATCTGTTACTTCTGTACAGGCTGTATATGTACCGGCCGATGACTTAACTGACCCGGCTCCGGCTACAACATTCGCCCATCTGGATGCAACAACCGTTCTTTCCCGTAAAATCGTTGAGCAGGGTATTTACCCGGCTGTAGATCCGCTGGAATCTACTTCCCGTATTCTGGAGGCAGATATTGTCGGTGAGGAACATTACGAAGTAGCACGTAGAGTACAGGAGATTCTTCAGAAATATAAAGAGCTGCAGGACATCATCGCTATTCTTGGTATGGAGGAGCTCTCAGAGGAAGACAAGCAGACCGTATTCCGTGCAAGAAAGATCCAGAAATTCCTTTCCCAGCCATTCCATGTAGCTGAGAACTTCACCGGTATCAAAGGTAAATATGTACCGCTGAAAGAGACAATCCGTGGATTTAAGGCAATCATCGACGGTGAGATGGATGACTATCCTGAGAATGCATTCTTTAATGTTGGAACCATTGATGACGTAATTGCAAAAGCAAAAGCCGAGGAGAACCGGCAGTAAGGAGCGGCTATGAGTGAGACATTTGGCCTGGAGATTTATGCCAGCAATAAACTGGCTTATGCAGGACGTGCTCAGAAGCTCATTATTCCGGCAGTGGATGGTGAGCGTGGATTTCTTGCTCATCATGCAAATGTCGTAGAAGCTATCATTCCTGGTGAGATGCGTTTTGCGGATGCAGAGGGCAATGAGCATATTTTTGCAGTGAGCAGCGGTTTTGTTGAGATGATCAACAACCGTGCCAAGCTGTTCTGCCTCAGCGTAGAGAGTCCGGAGGAAATTGATATCCGCCGTGCACAGGAAGCGAAAGACCGTGCAGAAGAGCAGCTTCGTCAGAAGCAGAGCATTATGGAATATCATAGAAATCAGCTGGCGCTTGCGAGAGCAATGACACGTCTTAAGGTTACACATAAGCAGTAAATAGTTAAAATTATAAATACAAAAAACACCTTTTATGTGCTATACTGTTTATACAGAAAGCATGTAAAGGGTGTTTTTTTATAAGAAAAAAAAGGGGAAAAGAAAATGAATAAAAAAAAGATGAAAAAGCTTATGGGAAGCTGTCTGTTGCTGTTAAGTCTGATGCTGATTTCTACATTTTCAGTAAGCGCAGCAACGAAAAATCCAACAAAGGTCAATCTTAGAATAGGAAGCAGCAGACAGAATGTTTACAAATCCTATGATGTTACAGGAGACAGCAAGGTAGATCAGTTTAACATTGCACTTGGACTGAATGGTAAGATTGACAAGAAGGACAGCAACGGATATTACAACAATATTTTTATCAGTATCAATGATAAAACATACATCATGAAATCAGCAACTTATTTCTATGGTGCAAAAGCCAGTCTCTATACACTAGCAAATGGTAAACCGTATCTTTATATTGATGCGATAACAGATAATGATTATCATGCAGTATGTGGACTTTTTAATTACGATAAAAGTAAGAAGAAAATGGTAACAGCTGTTAATTTTACGACATTATTTAACGGATATGCCGCACGCTGCAGTGGCGATATTGTAAAGATCAGTGGAAATACAATAAAAGTTCGCTATGGACTGATGTGCTATTCTCTCGGTGGATGTACGATCACTTATAATTATACATACAAAAATGGAAAATTATTACGTACATCCTACTACGGAACTCTTGTGAATATTTCCAAAGGGCAGCATCTGACGAAGCTTCTTACTGCAAAAAGGACTCTGACAGCTTACAAAGCTCCGGGAACTACCCAGAAAGCCTTTACGATCAAAAAAGGTGCTCCAGTGAAGATCATGCAGGTCTGGAGAAAAGGTAACAGTATGTACATTAAGCTTATGTACGGCGGCAGCTATGGATGGATCAAAGCAGCAACTGCCAATACATCACAGCAGTTTTCAGATGTAATGTATGTAGGCTGAGAATCATAACTGACTGAAAGTAAATATAATAAAACACCCTTAAAATAAAAAAAGCTATCAGTAATCTGCAGAACTGAATGTATATTCAGTGTATTACAGAGAGGGCTGATAGCGTTTTTTATTGAATTAAGTAAGTCCCATGCCGGATTGCAAATATCCGCTGGACTTGTGTGGCTGCAATATTTATTGTAATGAGGAATCTGGAGTATTTTCTTTATCAGAGGTATCATCGTTTTTATGAGCAGCTTCTGTACGGGAAGTTGGAACAACATTGCCAGGGAGAGCTTCAGCAGAATTTCCGGCTGTCTGGTCAGGGGCAGTATTAACGTCAGAATCTGCTGGCTGCTGATAAGGCCGGTACGGTTCCCAGTAATGTTCATCTTTATCTGACCCATCCTCGCTCAGGTTTTTCTTCTGCTGGGAAAGAAGATAAACACCGGCAGCAATGATACCTGCGGCAATGACCATCTGTGGAAGACCGTGACAGATCTCATATACATAGTCAGCAAATTTATCTGGTACGATGATGCATAGGAGACTTGAAAAACGGCTCCACAGAATGCTGACACCGAAGATGATCAGAATCCATGCAGTGAGGGAACGATGCTGCTTGAGAAGCGTTCCGACATCACCGGAAAGCTGATCCATATGAAGAATGTAATTATCTTCTACAGAATAAAACTCATCCTCAGAAAGTGACTTCAGGTTATGAACATTGAAGAAACTGTAAAACCATACGATCGGCAGGATCATAGTGAGCCATCCCATACCGGATATGGAAGCCAGAGCAATGGAACCCCAGAACAGCGTCATAATGCTGATTCCCTGTTTTTTGAATCCCATGTACATTTCCCCGGCACCGGGGATCAGAGAAAAAATAAATACCCAGAAACCATGTTTTTGTTTTTTCATAAATTATTTGCCTCCGTTTATAATTTTATTCGTAAGATCATTCAGATTATCACTGATATTCTGAGAATGTTCCTAAAGATGTGACCCTACCTGTTCAGAAATCCAGTTCAGTCCGGACCCGATGTTAAAAGATGAAGAGATTTTTGTCCGGGTTTCCCGGGAAGGTCGTAAAGTGGTAAAATCACTCTGTGATACAGAAAAAAGCATGATCAGTGCCACACCCATTCCAACAGCGGTACGTAAACCTGCACAGAGAAGCCGGAACCAGTAAGCGGTTTCGCGGATTTTTCTGGAAGCAGTTACCTCCGGTGAAGAAGCTTTTTTCATAATTTCTTCCTGCAGATAAGAAGGGGCAGGTGCAGAAGCAGTCTCTTCCTCCTGAAGCAGCTGGTCGAGGCAAAAATCACATTGCTCCATATGTTCCAGAAAATGGATCATTTCTTCAGTATCCATAGTTCCGCTTTGAAATTTCTGTAATTCATCCTGTGGTATATGCATCTAATCGCTCCTTTCCAGCAGTGCCTTCAGCATGGATCTTGCACGGTAAATCTGCGTCTGGACTGTTTTGGTATTTTTGTTCTGTGCTTTTGCAATCTCTGCGGCGGTTTTTTCTTCGCAGAAATGAGCGGTGGCCACTTCCCTGTAGGGACTTTTCAGATCCGAGCACAAGTGACGGACCCGATTCTGGAAATCTTTGTCCAGGAATGCTTCTTCGGGGGAGGATTCTTTATCATGGAGCTGTTCGAAATAAGTATCCTCGGTAGGGATGGTACGTCTACCGGCAGCTTTCAGATGATCCAGGCACTTGTGGACTGCGATCTTGCTGAGCCAGGCTTTTTCATAGGTACCATCAAAACGGGAGAGATTTTTGTAGGCGGAAAGAAAAACATCCTGTGTCAAATCCTCGGCGTCAAAAGGATTGCCCACCGATTTCAGACAAATGGAAAATATTAAATTTTGGTATGTATGAATCAGATATTCCAGATATTCTTCCCGTGTGATGTGATCAGCTCCTTTCTCTGCCCGTTCACTTATTATAACGCGAAACAGGGGAGAAAGACTTCAGATCTTCTGGAAAAATATGAAAATCATTGGATAAATCGCTTTTTTATATAGCAGGGAAAGGAAATTTGGTCTATACTATAAGACGTTAAAGCAGAGATGCAGAAAGGATGAGACAGATGACAGAGACCAGACGTTTATATTATGAAGATGTATATAAAAAAGAATTCACAGCCAAAGTCCTGGAGTGCAGAGAAGCGAAAAAAGGCTTTCACATTATTCTGGACGAGAGTGCCTTTTATCCGGAAGGCGGCGGACAGCCAAGTGATGCCGGATATCTGAACGACGTGAAAGTGAAAGAAGTACATGAAAAAGATGGAGAACTTCTTCATTATACAGATAAACCGCTGGAAGCAGGAACAGAAGTACAGGGTCGTATCGACTGGGCAAGAAGATTTGATCTGATGCAGCAGCATTCCGGTGAGCATATGGTCAGCGGCCTGATCCATGAGGCCTATGGATATGATAATGTGGGCTTTCATATGGGCAGCGATACCATCACTGTAGACCTGAATGGTCCATTGGATGAGACACAGCTTGCCGAGATCGAGCAGAAAACAAATGAAAAGATCTGGGAAGACACTGAGGTGAAAATCTTATATCCTACAGCTGAAGAACTGGAAAAAATTGATTACCGAAGCAAAAAAGAACTCACCGGTCAGGTTCGTATTGTTGAATTTCCAGGGGTGGATATCTGTGCATGCTGTGGAACTCATGTGACACATACCGGAGAGATCGGCATGCTGAAGCTTCTTTCCGTAGAAAAATTCCGTGAGGGTGTCCGTATCGAGATGATCTGTGGAAAACGTGTGCTGGATTACCTGAATATGGTCAATGACCAGAACCATCAGATTTCCGTAAAACTTTCCGCAAAGATGGACAAGACCGCGCAGGCAGTAGAACGCCTTCAGGAGGAGAATTTCCGCCTGAAAGGTCAGGTTGGCCAGATGGTGGATGATATGTGTCAGAAAGAGGCAGAGCGCTATGCAGGAAGTGGAAGCGTTCTCATCTTTATGGATGGAATGGATGCAGACAGTGTGCGAAGACTTGCAGATGCCGTGACACAGACCTGCCAGGGTTGTTGTGCGGTATTTTCCAGAAATGCAGATGGAAGTTTCAAGTACGCAATGGGTGAAAAAGACGGCGATCTCCGCCAGTTTACAAAAGAAATGAATGCAAAATTAAACGGACGGGGAGGCGGAAAGCCATTCTTTGTACAGGGATCTGTACAGGCAACAGAGGAAGAGATTCGAAGATTTTTTGAGCAGTGATGAAAATGTTTGGAGAATGTCATGCACATATATTTCTTAACGGCTACGATTACCGGAAAGCCGTTGAGACACAGAAAAACGGGCCCCAGGATGCGCTGATCCGAAGTCATCTTAAGGAATATCAGAAAAGAGGAATCCGTTTTGTAAGAGACGGAGGAGATCATTATGGTGTTTCCAGAAGAACCGCACAGCTGGCCGGTGAATATGGAATTGATTACCGCACGCCGGTTTTTGCCATTTATAAAGAAGGGCATTATGGAAAAATTGTCGGAAAAAGTTTTTCGAATATGAAGGAATATCACCGCAGGGTTCTGGAAGCTGCTGAGGAAGGGGCGGATTTTATCAAGATCATGACTACCGGCCTTTTGGATTTTGAGGATCATGGAAAGATCACGGGAACTCCGCTTTCAGCGGCAGAAGTAAAAGAAATGGTACATATTGCACATGAAGAAGGCTTTGCAGTGATGAGCCATACCAATGGGAATTATGGAGTGCAGGCTGCAGTTGAAGCCGGTGTTGACAGCATTGAACACGCCAATTACATGGATGAAGAAACGCTTTCCATGCTGGCAGACAGCAGAAGTGTGTGGGTACCTACTCTTGTGACGGTCCGGAATCTGATGGATTGTGGAAGATTCGAAAATGAGATTCTGTCCTCTATTATCCGGACAGGCGAGGAAAATCTGAAAAAAGCTTTCAGGAAAAAAGTGCATGTGGCAGTAGGCAGTGATGCCGGTGCATTTAAGGTTCTTCACGGAAAAGGTACGGAAGATGAATGCAGAGCTTTTTTTGACATTTTGGGTGAGACACCGGAGGTATGCGCCTGGATGGAAGAGGGGGAAGAAAGAATCCGAACTCTCTTCCGTCACGGGTCTTCGAATTTAATACAGGTATAAATATTGGAGGTGCGTGATTTCGCAGGGTTAAAGGTAACCCGGAGATCCGCACCTTCTTCCATTCCGCTTGTGGAAAGATCCTGGACATTTTCACGGCTGCAGAGGATTTTTACTCCATCATAAGTCTGGATCAGCACAGTATTGGCGGTTGTACCGAGGATTGTACCGGTTACAGTGGAAGAAATATTGCGGATAGAAAGTGTATCCGGATCTTCACCTGTAATTCCGCGGATTTTCATGCCGTTAGTGGATTCCCCATTAAATTTACCGGTATAAATAATATTTACATAAGAACCAGGAGCCATGCCGCCTTTAAAGTATACAGGAACAGAAGTGAGTGGAACAGTCAGTTCCGACCCCGTAGTCTGAGGGACAACAGTCATGGTACTGGTGCTGACACTTACAATTTTTGCCCGGAGATGCTGTTCTTTTTTCTTCGGTGCCGGAGAAGGGGTGGGAGTTGCCGCAGGTACTTTCAGTGGATCGGTATCAGAGACACTGATTACTTTTGTGAAACTGCCATCGTACTGTTTATCACCAACTATGGTTTCGTTAATGAATTTGCCGCGAAAATGGACATAGACCCACCTGCCGGCTTTGATTCCTTTTTTATAGTATTGTCTGACACCGGTGACAGGAAAAGTTACGGTATTTCCTTTTTCTGTAACGATAACGAGTGCATTGGAAGTAAGTTTTTTTACTTTTCCCTTCAGTGTGCGATTTTCCAGAGGGGTTTCGTTATGATATTTGTCAGTTACTTTGATCGGAGAAATGGTGCTGATATCTGTTCCGGAAAGCTGCCCCTGATAGATTACGCTGACCTGGTCGCTGAATACAACACCGTATTTACATTCCAGTCTTGTCCTGGAAACGTCAAATACATAAGTTTCTCCGTCGCTGGAAATAGTCATATTTGTGCCGTCAAAATTCTGCAGTGTGCCGGTAATTTCATCCATATAAACCCGTTCTTCCAGGGAAGAATCCGATGCTTCCCGGGAGGTGGGATCTGAAGATGTGGCATCTGAAATTTTATCCTGAAGGGAAATAATGTGATCATCGATCTGATCATTGCTGCAGCCGCCCACAAACAGGGAAAGGCCCAGAATCATACATGCAGCAGACAGTTTTTTCATTTGTGTCCTCCGACCTGGGATAACGGTCAGTCCTGTTTATCTGTAAGGTCCTGGGATTCCGGTACCGGCATAAAATCAAAGATCTGGCGGAAGGATTCCCATTGCTCACGGCTGTCTATTCCATGGTTGATCAGACCCGTGCATTCAGTACAGGCATTGGTATCCAGATAATTTTTGTAATTAATATGATAGGGATTTTTTGTGTTTTTTTCCTGCGGATCATTCATGGGATCAGTCTCCTTATTGATTGATAAGGATCAGTATATGAAAGCAGGAAAGATTTTATACATGTTAAAAGTATTATAGCAAAAAGATTTTTTGATTTCTACAGGGATTTTTGGAAAATCCCCGTATTTACTGAAAGCGTGTTCCAACAGGCTGGACGCGGAACCAGTAAGTGTAAAAATACCGGAAACCAAGAGAACTGTAAAGCTTTTCAGCGGAATCATTGTTCTTTACCACCTGGAGATAGGCGTGGCTTGCGCCTCTTTTTTTGCCTTCATTAAGTAGACCGGTGCAGATCTGACGGGCGTATCCTCTGCGGCGGTAATCTTCACGCACATGGATCGCATAGATACCGATATAATCACGATCCAGAATTCCAAGCCCTGTGGCAATGATCTGGCCGTTTTTTGTGATGGAAGCACAGACGGTTTCTTTAAGAATTGCACGGTACATGGAAGGAACCACACTCCTGTGGATCGGATTCGTAGTTTTTTTCAGGTCAAAAAGACTGTGGATCCAGAAATCAGGAATTTCATTGGTAAAGAGCACATCGGTAACAGGCGTGTCCAGAACAGCCTGGGCCAGATCTACAGTCATGACATTGGTCACATGCTGAATGGAATAGCCACGGTTTTCCAGCATGTAGTCAAAATCCTGAGATACAAGTGGACTGATCTTGAAGATCGCAGGAGTTCCAAGGCGCTTATAGACCTGCTCGCAGTAGGGGATTTTTTCCCGCCATGGAAGGGTGGACGTTCCAAACTGTTCCACGCTGTTGGTTCTGTGAGTATAAAAGTAAGAAAAACGTAGAATCCATCCGTCATAAAGTTCCATTTTATGGGAGGGCCATGCATTCAGTGACATATCTTCAATTTTTTTGATTGCTTTTTCCATAATATTACCTTTCTGATGTGATCAATGTATAAAGTTTTTCAGCCAGAATCCGGTGTCCCTGCCGGGTAAGATGAATGCCGTCTTCCGTTATGGCTGACATTCCATGCAGAGAAGCTTCCTGATTCAGATCGTTTTGCAGCGGGACAAAAACGGCACCGTATTTTTGACTGATTGTTCGGATATGTGAGGACATCTGCGAAAGAAGGGGAAACCAGGAAGCATAACAGCGTGGCCATGGAAAAACAAACGGTTCCAGGAAAAAGAGTTCCCGTTTCCGGGAGTCTGTGCCGGAGAGCTTCCGGGCAAGCTGTTCGTACCGGGCAGCGAATATTTCCATTAAATCCTGCTGTTGTGCGGATGAACGTCGGGTGTTCATCATGATTCCAATATCGTTGATTCCGATCAGCACAGTAACAATATCCGGATCAGAGGCTTCCAGCCAGGAATCCATGTTCTGAAGAAGCCGTTCCAGGGTAAAACCATCAATTCCTTTGTTTTCCATGGAAAAATCATGGCCGGCATTATGAAGGAGGCCGGAGAGAATCTTCACATATCCATTTCCCAAAGGATCTGTGGAAAAAAGCCGGCCACAGTCTGTGATGCTGTCGCCAAGACACAGGAGACGGGGCATAAAAAATCCTTCTTTCTGTAACATTTAGTGCTTTGATAGTAGCACTTACACCCACAGTGGTCAAGCGCATGAAATACCGGAAAATGGGTAAAAAACGAATAAACATGAAAAACATGAATTTTTTTAAAAAAATTAAAAAAAGTACTTGCATTTTGAAAGAAAGTGTTATATACTAACGAAGTCGGTTGAGGGAAACAACTTAAACGACAGAAACAAATGAATATGGCCAGTTGGTCAAGGGGCTAAGACGCCGCCCTCTCACGGCGGAAACACGGGTTCGATTCCCGTACTGGCTATCAGATGAAACAGTTAGAAATCTTATTCTAACTGTTTTTTCGTTACATTCAGATAATGCAGCAATGAAATTGCGAATAGCTTCTTGAATGTCAGAATTTGTCGAACGAAAATGCTGGACAAAAGCTTTATAGGATCCTATAATAAGTTTCACCAGAGATCTTCTGGTATCGATCACCGCCAGGTCAGGCGGGAAATTCCACATTTATCTAATTGAATAAACATATATTTGTAATACGAAAGGGGTGTGTATGTCTTTTGGTATATTTTTATCTGTAGTGATTTCTGCAGTGGCTGTATGGATGGATCTGAAAGATGCATCTGTAGATAATGGCTGGATTTTGTTTTCATTTATTATGGGACTTGTGATCCAGGTTATGGAAAAAGGGCCGAAGGGAGGAATTATATTTCTGACGGGGGCTGCAGTTCCGGTCATTCTTCTGGGAATTCTTTTTGTACTTCGGATGCTTGGTGCCGGAGACATTAAACTTCTGTGTGCTCTGGGTGGAATTATGGGACCTCGGACAATTGTGGAATGTATTGTTTATTCTCTGCTTGCAGGTGCGCTCATCTCTCTGGCAATTCTTCTTTCTACAGGCGGTATCCGCCAGCGAATCCTCTATTTATGTCAGTATATGAATGAATTTTACTGTACAGGCGAGATACGGCCTTATTACCGAAAAGGAATGGAATTTCCGGAGAATTTTCATTTTACAGTGCCAGTATTTTTAAGTGTGTTGCTTTATGCAGGAGGTGTGTATTGAAGAAAAACATATTTGCAGTCTGTGATCTGGAAGTGGAATATGCTTTTAATTTCATGGACTATCTGAACCAGAAAAGAAATCTTCCCTTTGAAATCCAGGTATTTACCACGGCGGAAAGTCTCGTTGCCTATGGAAAAGAAAATCATATTGAGTTGCTGCTGATTTCGGATAAGGCAATGCAGAGAGAGGTACGTGAGCTTGGAATCGGAAAGATTATCATTCTTTCGGAAGGAGTACATCCGCCGGAACTGGATCAGTATTCAAGTGTGTATAAATACCAGTCCTCATCCGATGTAATACGCGAAGTGATGGCCTGTTATGGAGAGGAAAAGTCATTGAACCCTGTGGATTTTCCGGCAATGAAAAAGAATATGGATATTATCGGCGTTTTTTCACCTCTTGGCAGATGCCTGAAAACATCCTTTGCGCTTGCGTTGGGACAGATTCTGGCAAAAGAACGGGCAGTTCTTTATCTGAATCTTGAAGAATATTCCGGATTTGAGGAACTTTTTGGGAAAAAGTTTTCTGCAAACTTAAGTGATCTTTTTTACTATGTACGGCAGGGAAATGAGAACCTGGTTCACAGAATGAACGGAATGATTCAGTCCGTGAATAATCTGGATTTTATACCGCCGGTACGGACGCCTTCGGATATTCAGACCGTGTGCTGGGAAGACTGGGAACGGCTTTTGCAGGCGATAACTCTGCAAAGTTCCTATGAAGTTCTGATTCTGGATATCGGAGGAGGTGCAGATGAAAATTTTCAGCTTCTGGAGTTGTGCAACAGAATTTATATGCCGGTCTTGAATGATACCATGTCTGCCTGTAAGATTACGCAGTTTGAAAATCTTCTGCGTATCTGGAATAAAGAAAAAATTCTGGAAAAAACAGAAAAACTGCATTTACCCTTTCATGCAGATAATATATCTCCGGAGTCCTATGTGGAACAGCTGGTCTGGAGCCAGTTGGGAGACTATATACGCAAACTGTTAAGAAAGGAGCGGACATGAACAGAGAACGTTTCCGGGAAATTCATGATCTCCTCATGGAACAGCTGGATGTTTCCCGTGAGCTGTCTGATGAAGAAATCCTGGAGGTGATCGATGATCTGATACTGAATCAGTCGGGCAAGACAGTTTTTTCACTGAAAGAAAAAGTGGAACTTCGTCAGGAGCTGTTCTGTTCGGTGAGAAAGCTGGATGTACTACAGGAACTGATTGAAGATGAAAGTGTAACAGAAATTATGGTCAATGGACCGGATGCTATTTTTGTGGAGCGGGCGGGAAAACTGACCAGATGGAATAAAACTTTTACATCAAAAGAAAAACTGGAAGATGTGATTCAGCAGATTGTAGGGCGATGCAACCGTGTAGTAAATGAATCCATGCCGATTGTGGATGCGAGACTGGAAAACGGAGCGAGGGTTAATGCAGTAGTTTATCCGGTAGCCCTCAATGGGCCAATTTTGACAATTCGTCGATTTCCGGATGATCCGATTACCATGGAGAAACTGATTTCTCTGGACAGTATTACGGAAGAATGTGCTGAATTTCTGAAGAAACTTGTGCAGGCAAGGTATTCGATGGTAATTGGCGGTGGTACGGGCAGTGGAAAAACAACATTTCTTGGTGCTGTTGCGGAGTATATTCCGAAGGATGAACGTCTGATTACGATTGAAGATAATGCCGAGCTGAAGATTCGTGGCATTGAAAATCTGGTATGTCTTGAGGCAAAGATGGCGAATATGGCAGGTGCGGCTTCGGTGACAATCCGTGATCTGATACGGTCTGCACTCAGAATGAGGCCGGACAGAATAATTGTAGGCGAAGTTCGAGGAGGAGAAGCGGTAGATATGCTGCAAAGCCTGAATACAGGACATGATGGGAGTCTGTCTACTCTTCATGCAAACAGCAGCAGAGATATGCTGTCCAGAATAGAAACTATGACGCTTATGGGAATTGATCTTCCCCTGGAAGCGATACGCAGGCAGATTGCCTCTGGCGTAGATGTTCTGGTACACCTTGGGCGAATGCGGGACAAAAGCAGAAAACTGCTTGAGATTACGGAGGTGTGTGGTTTTGAGAACGGAGAGATTCAGACACGGCCGCTGTATCGCAGGGAAGAAGGAAAAGGACTTGTAAAAGTAAATACACTTTTACACTGTGAAAAAATGGAACGGGCGGGAATTAAATTATGAAAGAACGGAAAGGAAAGAAATGGGAATTTACGAGGAAAGATTACAGGACATATCATTTTACGGCGAAGGAGACAGCAAAGTATCTTCTGGAGGGAGTTGCCGTATGCGCTGCAGCCGATTATCTGTTTTATCAGAGCCTTCCGGTACTGCTGTTTATGTTGCCGGTACCGGTGATTTTTCTGAAAATCCAGAAGAAAAAATGCATTGCAAGACAACAGCGGAATCTGAATTATCAGTTCCGGGATGCGCTGACATCCATGAATGTAGCCGTACAGGCCGGGTATTCTGCGGAAAATGCTGTGCGGGCCAGTGTGAAGGATCTGGGAAGACTCTACGAAAAGGGAAGTGATATTCTGGAAGAATTTCGTTATATCGAGAGTCAGCTGCGTTTAAGTGTTCCTGTGGAAGAACTGTTTCTGGATTTTGGAAAACGAAGCGGCGTGGAAGATATTGAGAATTTTGCGGCGGTATTTTATACAGCGAAACGGACTGGCGGAGATATGACGCAGATGATTCAGAAGGTTGCCAGGATGCTGGGAGATAAGATTGAAGTAAAAAAAGAAATAGAGGCAACGCTGGCTGCAAAAAAATCTGAACAGATGGTTATGAGCGTTATGCCGGCCGGCATTATCTGTTATCTGAAGCTGACTTCTCCGGGATTTCTGGATGTACTTTACGGAAATCCCTTTGGAATCTGTGCCATGACAGTTTGTATGGTAATTTATGGATTGTCTTACTGGCTGGGAGTGAAAATTGTAGATATAGAAGTGTAGGTGTGTGTGATGTGGATACATATTGTGATATTTATGGTGATTCTTGGAGCTTTTCTTGCCGGAAAGCTGGGGCGTCTGCCGCCGTGGGCAGGGAATGCAGAAGGACAGAAACTTTTTATCCTGGTAGCGCTTGCCGGAAATATCATCGGAATGCTTCTGACCGTTCAAAGTGGCGGAGGTACGGTGTATTCATCCGGATACCGTATGGAAAAAGAGGAGACAGGTGCTTACGAAGAGAAATTCATAGTATCTGTAGACGGAAAAAAAGCCGGCTCCCTGTATGTGCAGGTGCCGGAAAAGGAAACGGAAAAGTCCGGGGAAGAGCCGGAAACTGAGAAAGAACTGAGCGAAGAACAGCAGCGCGAGAAAGAACTGCAGGATATGATCGTACAGTATAACCAGAAAAAGAATGATCCCAGGTACTATTATCTTCCGGAAGAATGGAATGGAAAACACCTGGAATGGGAGCAGCCGAAGGATACAACCGGAAATCTGATTTCCGCATTGGGACTGGTTGCGGCAGCAGCAGTGGTAATCGCAAAAAGAAGAGAAGAAGAATCTGTTCAGATAAAGAGAAGAGAACAGATGCTGATGGATTATCCGGGGCTGGTTATGAAATTCACTCTTCTGGTACAGGCAGGTTTAACTGCGAGAAAGGCATTTCAGAAAATTGCCATGGATTATGGAAAAAGAGAAGAGGGAAATAAACGCGCAGCATATGAGGAAATCCGTACAGCATGTTATGAGATGGACAGCGGCGTTTCGGAAGCAGAGGCTTATCGTAGATTTGGAGAGCGGTGTGGACAGGTAAAATATAAAACGCTGTCAACACTTCTGATTCAGAATCTTCAGAAAGGAAGCCGGTATCTGTCTGATTTACTGGAAAAAGAATCTGTGGAAGCCTGGGAGGAAAGAAAAAGAAAGGCAAGAGTACTGGGCGAGGCGGCAGCAACGAAACTGCTTCTTCCGATGGTACTGATGCTTCTGGTTGTGATGGCAGTAATTATGCTGCCGGCCTGTCTTTCCTTTTACGGCGGATAGAAGAACCGTGTGAAAACACAGAAATGAGAGGTGACAAATGAAAAATATCTGGAAATATATGAAAGAATTTGTGGCGGAAGAAGATGCAGTGGGAGTTGTGGAGATTATTCTGATTCTGGTGGTTCTGATCAGTCTGGTTGTCATCTTTAAGCAACAGCTCACTTCGCTTGTTAAAAATATCCTTTCAAAAATCACCAAACAAAGTAATTCAATCTGAGAAGGATAAAAAACGGTAAGCGATGATTTACCGTTTTGGAAAGGAGAGGTACCCTTTGGCAAAGACAGTGAAAAAAGGCAGTATTACGATTTTTCTGGCGCTGATTCTGAGTGTTGTTCTGTCACTTGTATGTGCCAGTATCGAATCTGTACGTATGTCAGCTGCCAGGACGCAGATACTGAACAGTATGGATATCGGACTTTATTCCCTGTTCGGGCAGTACGACAGGACACTGCTTGAAAATTATGATCTGTTCGCATTCTATGCAGGTGGAAAAGATGAGGTAGATATGGCCTCTGTGTATGATAATTTTGAGTCCTATATGAAACCTGTATTAAAACAGAACAGTCAGAAACTGGAACTTTTGCAGGGAGGATTTAATGGATACCGTCTGCTGACTGACGGAGACGGAGAAGTTTTTTATCAGCAGGCTGCCGGTTATATGCGGGAAACACTCGGAAGTCAGGGGGTACAGATCCTTCTCGAAAAACTGAAAGACCAGGAAGAAAAAACAGACGAAGCGCAGAGAAAAGGAGAACAGTCTGAAAACGGTGGAAGTCTGGATTCCTATGATTCTGAGATTTCAAATGCGGCGCAGAAAAGTGAAGAAGCAAAGAATAACCAGGAGAATCAGAAGGAACAGGGAGATTTCGGAGATGGAGGAAGTGGAGATGATTTTACCGGTGGAGCAGATACAACCGTAGAAAATCCGATTCCGGTTATCAGAAGAGTCCGAAAAATGGGACTTCTCGATCTGGTAGTTCCGGCAGAACGTGGAATTTCAGATGCTTCCACAGACAGGAGAACATTGGCGTCAGGAAGAAAACTTCAGACGGGAATGGTAATGAATTCGGATATTCAGTCAGATACTTCCTATACTTCAGGAATTCTGTTTGGCCAGTATCTGCTGAAAAAACTGGGAAATTATCGAAAGCCTGCGTCTTCGGGACTGAACTACCAGGTGGAGTATATTCTGGGAGGAAAAAACAGTGACCGCGAGAATCTGAAATCTGTAGCAACAAAACTGCTTCTGATCCGTCAGGGCGTGAATATGGCATATTTAATTTCTGACGGAGGAAAACGTATCCAGGTAGAAACACTGGCTCTGGCAATTGCATCGGGTTTTCTGATTCCGCCGGCAGCAGTAGTAATTGAAGCTGCACTGATATTCTGCTGGGCGTTTGCGGAAAGTATTCTGGATGTGAGGGAACTGTTTGCAGGCGGGCATGTTCCGCTTGTAAAAACAGCAGCAGACTGGCAGCTATCTCTGGAAAATCTGGCGCATATTCTGGACAGGCTGGATTCTTCCAGAAAAGATTCCAGTGGAGGGATGTCTTATGAGGATTATCTCCGGGTTCTTCTTATGGCAAAAGGAAAACAGGAAAAAGTTACGAGAGGAATGGATATGATTGAATGTGCGATCCGTGAAAAAGGAAAAAGACCGGGATTTCAGATGGATCATTGTGTTGTTGCACTGGAAGCATCCGCAGATGTAAAAGCAAACAAAAAGAAAATATTTACGGTTACAAGGCAGTATGCCTATGAATAGAAAAGGAGGTGCACAGGGATGCTTTTTCAGAAAGAAAAAGAAGATAAAAATCAGATAAACAGACTGGATCAAAAAAGAGAAAGGCGCTCTCAAGGAAGGTTATTTCTGTTTTCCCCGATAAGCAGAAAACCGCTTTCTGAAAAAGTATCCCCGTGCACCTTTTTAAAGAAAGCAAGTCTTACACTGGAGACTGCACTGGTTTTGCCAATGTTCTTTTTTGGAGTGATTGCACTGATTTCATTTATGGATATTTACAGAGTCCAGACAGAGCATCTGACTGGTTTATGCCAGAAAACAAAAGAGGCAGGAATGTATGCTTATGGAACTGGCAGTTCCGGAGCAGAAACTGTTACATTGCCGGATGTATATTCCTATCAGCCTATCGGTGGTCTGATTCCGCTTCCCAAAATATGGTTCCACAACACGGTAAAGGTTCATGCATGGACAGGAGTGCTCTATGAAGAAGGAAATGATGCAGTGGAAAGCCAGCCAATGGTCTATGTGACAGAGTCTGGAACCGTGTATCACAGAACACTTGGATGCAGTTATCTGAATCTGTCTGTGCAGCAGTTATCCGGATCTTCGGTAAAAAATCTCAAAAATACATATGGGGAAAAATATCAGGCATGTGAACTTTGCAGTCGCGGGCAGGAACCGGCGGGAACTGTGTATATTACAAAAAAGAGCAATCGTTTTCACAACAGGGAAAGCTGCAGTGCACTGAAACGGTCTGTGCGAATGGTAAAAGAAGCAGAAGTATCCGGTGAAATGAGTGCCTGCGGGCGCTGTGGTTAAAAGGAGGAAGACTATGGACAGGCTGGAAATCTGTATGACTGTATTCCTGGGAATTAATACATGGACAGACATTCGGAAAAAAGAAATTTGTGTTCCGGTATTAAGTGTTTTTCTTGCAGGGGGAATTCTGTGGAGAATATGGGAAGGAACGTTTTGGGCAGATGGGCTGATTTCTATGGGAGCAGGTACAATTGCGGCGGTGATATCGGTGCTGACCAGGGGGGAAATCGGATTTGGAGACGGACTTCTGATTCTGGCAATGGGATCTGTACTGAAAAGTGGAGAATTACTGGGAGTACTCTGCGCTGCGCTTTTGCTGTGTGGAATCTATTCAGGCCTGCAGCTTCTGGTGTTTAAAAAGAAGCGTGATACGGAAATACCTTTTGCACCGTTTCTGCTGGTCGGATATCTGGGAGGAATACTTTTATGAAAAAACTGAAAAAAGGAAGTTTTACAATAGAAGCGGCATTATTGATGCCGTTGATCCTCATGGTGTTGATGGGGCTTCTGTATCTGGATTTTTTTGTACATAACCGGGCATGGCTGACGTCAGCGGCATATGAGGCGGCAGTCAGTGGAAGTATGGAAGGTTATAAAAAAGACGGAGACATATATGAAAAAGCAGATATTCAGGGTAGAATGCTTGGGAGTACCGGACTTCCGGGTGGTGAGAACCTAAGTATGCAGACCAGTGCAGGGAAAACCGTACAGGTAACCTATCAGATGGATGTACCGGCTGGTTTTCTGTCACAGAAATGGAAGATTGAAGTTTGCGGAAAGGCAGCTGTTTTGCGTCCGACAGGATGGATACGTAAAGTGAAGGGAACGGTGGATGTTCTGGAAGAGGTGAAAAAATAAAATGAAATCAGAATATAAGAGAGACATGAATCATAATTATCTGATTCTGACAGGAGAAGAGGCAATTGATACCAATTCCTATCAGGTTCGAATGATTGTGGCAAATGCAGTACCGGATCTTCTTCAGTGCCGGATTCAGGGGATAGATGGAAAATTCATGGTGTATTACGATGTGACTTCCAGGCATTCAATGACTGCTCTTTTTGAAGAAAAAAAGATTGGGATGGAAGAACTTCAGGTAATTCTGGGAGGATTTGTCCAGGTTATGGAAGCAATGTCCGAGTATCTTCTGAATCCCTGCCAGTTGATTCTGGAACCGGAATATATTTATCTGGATGCGGAAAAACAGAATGTCCGGTTCTGTTATCTTCCAGGATTTCACAGCGAGATACAGAAACAGTTTCAGAATCTGGCTGAATATATTCTTCCAAAGCTGAATCATGAAGACGGAAAAGCGGTTATGCTGGGATATGGCGTATACAGACGTGCACTGGAAGATAGTTTTCACCTGGAGTATATCAAAGAAGAACTTTATAAAGTGAAAAATGGAAAGGCATCAGATTTTGCCGCATACGAAAAAAAGAAGCCATTTAAGCAGGCAGAGAAAAGCCAGGAAGAGCATAAAGAACAGGAAGAACTCTGGCAGATGGAAAACTGGAACAGAGAAGACCTGGATGGGGTGGAAAAAAAGAAAAAGGACAGTAAGCCAAATAACAGAGAGGTGAAAAAAGAGAACAGGGACAGACTGTGGAAAACGGCAGGGTTTCTTTTGGCACTTCTGATTCTTCTGGGAATTACTGCGGGAATGGCGGCAGGATATCTTCCAAGAGTAAGCACCGGCGTATTTCTGTCTGTGATTCTGGGGTTGATGGTCCTTGGAATGCTGAGTTATATTCTGATGAAAAAGATTCCTGAGAAGAAACAGAATCCTCATGAGGAAACAGACAGGATCAGAGATTTTCAGGAAAAGAATATTTATGAGATTCCGCAGGAAAAAGAAAAACAGCCGGAAATAAAAGAGCACGAAGTATCAGAAGAAAATACGGAGTGTTTTGGAGAGACCGTAGTTCTTTCGGCAGGAATAACAAAGGGACCGGCTACTCTGGTCAGCCATGAGCCAGGAGAGCTGGCAACCATATATCTGGACCGGGATATTACAGTAATCGGAAAGCTGGAGACTGCAGCGGATGCAGTGATCAATATGCCTACCGTAAGCCGTATCCATGCAAAGATTCGAAAAAGAGATGGGGAGTATTATCTGACAGATCTGAATTCCAGAAATGGAACATCTGTTAATGGCCAGATCCTGAAAAACGGAGAAGACCGCCTTCTGGAAGACGAAGATGAAGTGGATTTTGCACAGGCTCGTTATATTTTTTTGAAATAACAGA
>ENA-OUPQ01000050-OUPQ01000050.1-human-gut-metagenome-genome-assembly--contig:-NODE-50-length-90103-cov-7.62078_pt1 | contig 90103 bp, 63 predicted proteins | sample MGYA00237946_ERZ548807 | MGnify/ENA primary metagenome ERZ548807 (study PRJEB26490, sample SAMN05194714) | human gut metagenome | biome: terrestrial biome; feature: human-associated habitat; material...
ATTATAAATTAGATGCATTTCGTAATAAAGCAGATAAAATTATTTTTGAAATATCAAGTGAAATATCAACTGCTAATTGTCCTTATTGTGGAAAAGAATCTAAAAGAATTCATTCTAGATATCAAAGAGAGATACAGGATCTTCCCATACAAGGAAAGAAGGTTGTTTTACTTGTTTCAACAAGAAAGTTCTTTTGTGATAATGATGCGTGTTGCAAACGGACATTTTCTGAACGACATACATTTGTTGATGCAAATGGAAAGAGAACCAAACGTTTAGAAAAAAATATTTTATTTACCTCGAGCCAGCTGAGTTCAATCAATGCCTCGAAGGTCTTGAAAAATAGTAATGTCGATATATCGAAAAGCAGTATCTGTGTTCTGCTTAAAAAAATGCCATGCTTCGAGAAAAAATGTATGGGGATTATGGGAGACTATATGAATAATTTGATGTATGCAATGGAACATTCATATTCCGAGATGAAAATAGAAATAGATCAAATATTGAAGAAGACAGATTATACAACCGAAGACGAGAACAGCATCTTTTATGCCGTAGGAAAGTGTCTTCATGCAATGTTAGATTATGCAGAACGTATCCGGAGTAATGATTTGGACAAGGATACACTGGATGCATTTAAATATGCTAATAATGGTTTAAAGCATGGGATAGAAGTAGAAACGATCACAAAGCCCACTGGCGGAATAACATTTCCTATTCAGTTTCCGCTTGAAATACCGGTCAGAAGGATTATATGGAAAGTAAAGTGGGATGCGAGGAGCAAACGACAGGAGGAAATGTATCTAAAGCATCTTGATGGTAAAGATGTTGTGAGCACATGTGGAGAGTTTATAGAGCGATTGAAGAAACTCAAAAAAGTCTAAAAAATTTGAGTTCTTTAAAGGAACTCAAATTAGGAACTCAAAAGGAACTCAAATTTTTGAGTTCTTTTTTGAGTTGTTATTTTCCTAAAACATTTGGATACCTTGAAATCAGTTATCTGAAATGTTATATTGAATCATAACAAACGCTTAAAAAATAAAGAGAAAAGTTATTATTATCCGGTAGGATGGGAGACACGCAGACCATGACAGAACAGAAGAAAAGGTATACGATCCTGGGCATATTTGTGGCAATGTTCCTTTTTGGAGCTTTTTTCCTGCGGGAGACCGGTGTTTATTTTGATGAGCATTCGGAAGAAGAGATTCTGTATATGAATATCTTGCAATATGGTGAGACGTTACAGATTTCGAAGATCACAAATTGGTTTCAATGGAAGGATGGGTATCGCTCGATCTGCGAATCTATAGAAAAAGATCATGGCAGCGCACCGTATTATCTGTGCGCACCGTTATTAATGAAGCTGGAGCAGCATCCGGAAGCGGCCAGGCTGCAGAGTGATGTATGGCATGCATATACGTATGCGCTGTTTTTCCTGGGTGTGATTTATATGTACCGGTTGTTGTGGGAGCTGTTCCGGGACAGAAGGACAGCATTGCTGGGAACACTTATGCTGTTTCTGACACCCAGGATATTTGCGGATGGATTATACAACAATAAAGATTCCGTATTGATGTCCCTGATCATTGTGATGTTATTTTACGGAATCCGCTTTTTGGAGCGTAAGGATTTCAAAAATGCATGTCTGCTGGGAATCTGCGCCGGATTCTGTGGGAATCTGAAGATCAGCGGGATCTATGTTTTTGCAATGATTGGCGGCTTTTATCTGCTGATCCTGACGAAAGAGAAAAAGTGGAGCGGGAAAACTTTTTTCGTGGGACTTACGGCAACAGTTGTCGGTTTCCTGAGTTATTTGGCATTGACTCCGGCTATCTGGGGGCAGGGATTTCATTTGTGGGAATTTCTGCTGTGGAACCTTTCAAACAGTACGAACTTTTCCAGAATGGACGGTAAGGTATTGTTTGACGGAACATGGTATGTGCATTCCACGAATCCTCTGCCATGGTATTATCTGCCGAAACTGATCGCCCTGACGATTCCGGTCTATCTCAGTGTTCTGCTGTGGAGCAGTATCGGCATCTGGATCTATAAAGGCAGAAAGCATCAATGGGATTTCGAGGATCGTAGCTATCCGCTGTTCGCACTGACCTCCGGGATTCCGGTGCTGGCCGCAATGCTGTGCGATCCGAATCTGTACAACGGGTGGCGGCATATGTATTTTATCTATGGACCGATGATCGTGATGATGGCTTATGCAGTGAGATATCTGTTGCAGCAACCGGAAATCCGTGCGAGAAGAATTGCAACTGCTATGCTGGTGGTGCTCATAGGATGTAACGGAGTGGGAATTGCACTGACGGGGCAGAGTTCCAGCGCTTATACGAATATTTTGGCAGGTGGTGATGCCTGTGGACGGTACGAGATGGATTATTATGGTGTGACGGCGAAGAAGGTTCTCAAAAGCCTTGTGGACCGGTATGGTGAGATCTGCATCAGATCGGACGGCTGTGGAGCCACGATCGTGAATTATTATGTGTTGCCGGCAGAATACCGGGAGAAGATTCGACTGGTATCTTCACAGGAGGAGATACAGGCTGCCGTGGCCCAGGGGAAACTGGTACTCGGATGTGTGAATCCGAGTTATGATATCCTGCCGGAGGGGGAGGATGTCGTATGGCTGGAAGATTGGAAGGCCTGGGGCAATACCTATATGAAGATTCGCAAATATTAAATAATGTGGTATGATGAGATAGTAAAGAGCAGAGAGGACAAGCTATGAATATTATACTTTTGTCAGGTGGCTCCGGGCAGCGTCTGTGGCCTTTGTCCAATGAGATAAGATCCAAACAGTTTATTAAGATATTTCATACAGCAGACGGCGGTCTGGAATCCATGGTGCAGCGGGTATGCCGTCAGATACGGGAAGTAGACCCGGAGGCACAGGTGACGATCGCCACTTCCAAGTCCCAGGTGTCAGCTATTTACAGTCAGCTGGGGCAGGATGTAGGGGTCAGCGTGGAACCCTGCAGACGGGACACCTTCCCGGCGATCGTACTGTCCGTGGCATATCTGAAGGATGTGCTGGGGGTAGCGGAAGACGAACCGATCGTGATCTGTCCGGTGGATCCTTACGTGGAGACGGCTTATTTTCAGGCGCTGCAGGCATTGTGCGATCGCGCGGGAGAGTCTGAGGCGAATCTGGTGCTCATGGGGATCGAACCCACGTATCCCAGTGAAAAATACGGTTATATCATACCGGAGACGGCGGACGATCTGAGTCGTGTAACGATGTTCCGGGAGAAACCGACGAAAGAAGCCGCAGAGGAATATATTGCAAAAGGTGCTCTGTGGAACGGCGGTGTGTTTGCTTTCCGGCTAGGCTATGTGCTGAAACGCGCCCATGAACTCATAGATTTTACGGATTATGAAGACTTATTTCAGAAGTATGATACGTTGCAGAAGATCAGCTTTGACTATGCCGTGGTGGAAAAAGAGCCTGCCATAGAAGTGATGCGTTTCGCAGGGACCTGGAAGGATCTGGGTACCTGGAATACGCTGACGGAGGCCATGGACAGTCAGTGTGTCGGACAGGGGGTTCTGAACGATACCTGTGAAAATGTGCATGTGGTGAATGAACTGAATGTACCGATTCTGTGCATGGGACTGAAAAATATGGTCGTGGCGGCCAGTCCGGAGGGAATCCTGGTATCGGATAAGGAGCAGTCGAGCTATATCAAACCTTACGTGAATCAATTCGTTCAGCGGGTAATGTTCGCCGAAAAATCCTGGGGGAGCTTCCGCGTTCTGGATGTGAAGGATCACAGCATGACGATCAAGGTGACATTGAATCCGGGACATGGGATGAATTATCACAGCCATGATTTCCGCGATGAAGTATGGACGGTCATTGCCGGAGAAGGCCGGGCGATTTTGGACGGTGTGGAGCGGCCGGTGAAGCCGGGCGATGTCCTGACTATGCAAGCAGGCTGCAAGCATACGATCCTTGCGGATACGGAACTGCAGGTGATCGAAGTGCAGATCGGTGCAGAGATCAGCGTGGATGATAAGCACAAGTATGAATACCGGAAGGATTAAATATTACGATGACTATGACTGCGAAGAAGAAAAAAATACTGTTCTGGTCCGTGTTGATGCTGGCGATCATTCTGCGGTGTATCCGGTTTGGCTCAGTGCCGGATGGGATCAACCAGGATGAAGCCATGGGAGCCATGGATGCATGGGCACTATCAAAATACGGTACTGACCGTTATGGCACGTTTCTGCCGGTTCATTTTGAAGCCTGGAAATACGGTCAGATGAGTGCCTTGTTAGCGTATTGCATGGTGCCGTTTATCAAGGTGTTTGGTTTTAGCACCGTGACAGTGAGGCTGCCGATGCTGCTGGTATCCTGTGGGGCGGTTGCACTGGTATATTTAGTGTCGGAAAAGCTGTTTGATGAGAGGATTGCGCTAGTAGCGATGGCGCTGACGGCGGTGAATCCCTGGCAGTTCATGCAGAGCCGCTGGTCGTTGGACTGCAACCTGTTCCCACATGTATTTTTATTGGCATTTTATTTACTGTTGTTGGGACTGGAGAAAAGACGGTATTTGTATGTATCCATGCTCTTTTTCGGCCTGACATTTTATTGCTATGGTGTGGCGGCATACTCTGTCACGGCATTTTTGTTTGTGCTTTTTATATGGTGCCTGTGGAAAAAGCAGCTGAAATTCCGGGAGGGGCTGCTGTGTGCGGTAATATTTACGCTGGTGGCTTTGCCGGAGGTGATCGTGCTGGCGATCAATGCGGTGCATTATGGCAAAAGCATTGAAATGCCCTTTTTCACCATGCAATTTTTCCCGGATAGTATCAGAAGTGCAGACATACTGTTTTTGAATTTTTCCTTTGCACAGCTGGGCAGGAATGCCTGGGCATTATTCAGCAGGGTGTTCCTGCAGCTGCCGGACATTTTCTTTAATTCGATTCCGGCGTTCGGACCCTTATATCATGTGTCGATACCGTTTGTATTGATCGGGATCATTGTATTTACGATTCGCCTTTTTAAGGAAAAACAGATTGAAAAACAGACGCAGATGCTGGCTCTGTGGGGATTCCTCATTACCGGGATCTGGGTTGGCCTGATCACCTATGAAGTGAACATTAACCGTGTGAACATTATCTTCTATCCGGTGATCCTGCTGTGTGCTTACGGCATTTCACTGGTAGTGGATAAATTCGGAAAGCTTTTCCCGGTCATTGTAGCTGCGTATGCAGTCAGCAGTGTGCTGTTTTTCGCAACGTATTTTACAGAGTATGCAGAAGAGAGCAGATACTATTACAACAGGGATTTCTTAGATGCCGTAGCCGAAGCTGACAGCATGGAAGAATATGACAGTTTGTATATTACAGGTAACTTGGGCTGGCAGTTTAACCAGTTGGCTACGGAGATCCTGACCCAGTATGCCTGCAGAATAGATGCCCGGTACTATCAGAGCGAGGACTACGCACAGCGTTATCACTACATTTATCCTGAGAGATCCGGAGCGGAACTGGAGGAGTTCGTTGGAGACGGTCTGATGGTACTCTATGAGGACGAACTGCAGTATCTGCAATTCCCCTATGAAGTGATCGACACGGTGGGAAGCTATTCACTGGTAACAGCAAAGTTCTAAGAAGGACAGGGATTATCTCCAGACCCTAGTCACCTCCACACCGAACAGGAAGCGTCCTTCCTCGTTGGGATGAATGGAATCCACCAGGTATTCTGCGGCATTATTTTCATTCCACTGCAGAGCATTATTGATATTCAGAAAATCAACATTTTCAGCCGCGGCGGTTTCTTCTGCCGCGGCAATATAGTCTTCTAATACATTTTCTTCGTCACCGGTGCGTGCCATTCCCTTTTCAAAAGACAGAATATAGTTGGAGGATATGACTATGATCCGGGCGTCCGGATAGGATTCCCGCAGAGCCCGGATGCCGGTGCGGAGGCCGTTTTGGTAATCATCGATGGGAAATCCCCCAAAATAATCATTTAAGCCGTAATTGATGAGGAAACAAAGTTTTTTATCACCGGAGAGTTCTTCCGTATTATGGTCTAAAAAGTCCTGTACGACATTCGGGAAGGACTTATCGTCATCGCTATTCTGGGTAGCGGAGGAACCGCCGATTGCCAGATTATGCACGGTGGCACCGGCCAGAGCGTGGACGACTCCGGGGATGGAAGCAAAATCATGATAATTTCCCATGACACTGTCGCCGAAAAATACAAGCTCGCAGTCGGTCAGATCAGGATAATCGGCCGGAGAATCTACGGCATCATGCACCAGTGTGCAAAAATGATCCAGGCTGTTATAGCTTTCTGTGCTCCGGTATTGCAGAGAGCCGCTCAGCACCAGCAGCATTACGGAACGTGCGGCTTCGGCAGTTAATTCCGTGGGAGTGTCATAGGCATCCGGATTTGAGATCAGCCATTCTTCCTGTCCGGGGAAGCAGAGGGTCACGTTCTCTCTGGCGGACAGAGGGGAAGCCAGTACCCGGAACACATTGCAGTAAGTGTCCAGATCTCCATTGGCATGTGCCTGCCAGTATTCCAGGGAAGGTGCAGAGAAAATGACCGTAAATTCGGCACCGGCGTAGGTATCCACATAGGACAGCAGGTCTTCGTCCAGGGAGGCAGAGAACCGTGCATCGCTGTGCAGGCTGCTGTTCCACAGGGAGAGCGGATCCAGCACGAGGAAGACATGAGTTACCTCATTTCCGGAGGAGAAGGCCGTTTCCAGATAATCGGACAGGTCGGAGAAGGATGCGATCCGGTGGGAACCGCATACCGCGTCGTATCCCATATAGGTGGGATAGATATCCTCGGGGAAAGCTTCCGGCGCGGACATGGACAAAAATATGCCCTGATAGGATTCCTGTTGTAATCTGCCAAGGTCGGAGGAACGCTTCCCGGGCTCATATATTTTCAGATAGAAAATTCCCGCAGCGAGCGCAACGAGTATCAGCATCACCATAATGATGGCAGTAAAGAGCTTCCATGAATTTTTTTTCTTGGTTGTATTTGAACGCATAAGATAGGGGATCCTTTCTGTAAATCGCCGGGTGGCCGTAGAGGCAGGCGGATCCGGCTGGCTTCATTATACCCCAGCAGGCGGGGCAATGCCAACACCATTGTTGTTTTTCTCATGATGATATGATAAAATTAGTAAATTAGCTGACGAATTGAGAAGTTATGACCATAGATACAGTAAAAATCAGACGGGAGGATTTGGAATGGAAGAATTAGCTATTTTCGGAGGAAAACCTGTACGAGAGAATAAAATTTTCTACGGACGGCAATATATTGACCAGGCAGATGTGGACGCGGTGGCAGCAGTCATGACCAGCGACTACATTACCTGCGGACCTAAGGTGAAGGAGCTGGAGCAGCGTCTGTGTGAACTGACCCATGCAAAATACGCAGTGGTGGTATGTAACGGTACCGCCGCACTGCATCTGGCGGCGCTGGCAGCAGGCTTCGGTGAGGGAGATGAGGTTATCGTAAGCTCGATCACTTTTGCTGCATCCTCCAACTGTGTATTATATGCGGGTGCGAAGCCTGTTTTCGCAGATATTGATCCGGAGACCTACAATATCGATCCGGCGTCCATCCGCAAGCTGATCACACCCAGGACGAAAGCGATCGTTGCGGTAGATTTCACCGGTCAGGCAGTGGAGCTGGATGAGATCCGGGAGATCTGTAAGGAGCACGATCTGATTCTGATCGAGGATGCCGCGCATGCCATCGGCACGAAATATAAGGGCCAGCCTGTGGGAAGCCTGGCAGATATGACCTGCTTCAGCTTCCATCCGGTCAAGACGGTGACCGGCGGAGAAGGTGGCGCCATCACGACTAATGATGAGAAGCTGTATCGTCATCTGATGCGGCTGCGTACCCACGGCATTACGAGGGACCCGGAAGAAATGGTACATCCCACCGATGCGCTGTGGTACAACGAGCAGGTAGAGCTGGGCTTCAATTATCGTATGACGGATTTCCAGGCGGCACTGCTATTGAGCCAGCTGAAGAAGCTCCCTGCATTTGAACAGCGTAGAAAAGAAATCCGTAAGCGTTATAATGAAGCGTTCGGCAAAATGCCGGAACTGATCCTGCAGAAGGAGATCCCGGAGTCTGACACGACCTGGCATCTGTATGTGCTGCATCTGAATCTGGAGAACCTGAACTGCGACAGAAGGCAGTTTTTCGATGCACTGTATGCGGAGAATACCTGCCCTCAGGTGCATTACCTGCCGGTCTACTGGCATTCCTATTATGAGAAGCTGGGATATCAGAAGGGACTGTGCCCCAATGCGGAGAAGTATTACAACGAGGTGATGAGTATTCCTCTGTATTACGGATTGACGGATGATGATGTGGAAGATGTGATCCATGCAGTGAAAAAGGTGGTAGCTTATTATACGAAGCTGAAATAAGATCTGAAAATACCCGTAGCAGTGCCGGAACACGGGAAATGCCCATAGCTGTGCCGGGACACGGGAAATGCCCGTAGCAGTGCCGGAACACGAGAAATACCCGTAGCAGTGCCGGATTATGGGAAATGGCGGAATGAAGCAGAAAGTAGCAGGGAATGGTATTTTGAAAGAAAATAAGAAAAATTGGATAGAAATTCCGATGTTTGCTGCACTGGTAGCCATCGCATCGGCAGTTACGTTCTGGCTGTTTTACCGGCAGTGTGTGGAAAGTATGCTGGGAACGGGATTGTATCATTCCGATATGAAGGCATATATTCTGGAGATGCAGGGACTGGATAGCGGTTACAGCTTCCCTTACCCGGTTTTGTTCAAGCTGGCGGCAGCAATTCATCTGGTGACCGGATCCTTTACCGGCGGAGCGGAACTGGCCATGGCGTTGGCAACGATGCTGTTAAACAGCGGAGCAATGATCGCGCTGAAGGTGATGCTGGACAAGCATGTGGGAGCAAAGTTGCAGGAAGCCATGCCCGGAAAACCTTGGCTTCCGGGGATCCTCACTGGAACGGCAGCGGTATCCCTGTTTTTTGTGTCGATGGTATATCCGCCGACAGGGATTTATCTCCCCGGTATCAAATACAAATATCTCGGGGTATTTACGCCGAATCCATTCCACAATGCTACCTATATGGCGGCACGGCCGTTCGCAATTCTTGCATTTTTTAAGTATGGTGAATTGCTGCCGGTGTATGAGCAGCCAAATGCGGTCAGAGAGCATAAGAGAGATTATATTCTGTTTGCAATATATCTGCTGCTGGCGACCATGACGAAACCCAGTTTTACCATAGTGCTGGTCGGTGCTGCGGGGATTTTGATGCTGTGGAGAATGTTCCGCAGCAGATTCCGGAATTTTGTCCCCACGGTGTGGCTTGGAGTATGTTTTATCCCGACTTTTATGGATCTGCTCTACCAGTTCCGGGGAGTGTTCGTACCGCAGGAGGGACAGGAAGGCGGCATCGGATTTACTTTTGGCCATGTATGGGCGCAGTATTGCGGCAATCTGCCCCTGGCTATCGGCCTGGCCATCGGATTCCCGATCCTGGTACTTCTGCTGAACTACAAGGAACTACGCAGAGACAGCATCTACCGTTTTTCCTGGCAGGTGTATGTGATGAGCTTTCTCATGGCATTCTTCCTGTATGAAAAAGGATTCCGGGAGATGGACTTCAATTTCTCCTGGGGCTACATGTACGGAATCTTCTTCGCATTTGTGGGAGCACTGCTGGTACTGCTCCGCGCGACAGCGAATGCCGGCACCCGCAGGAAAAAGACTCTTGTAGCAGTGCAGTGGCTGGCTTACCTGTGGCACCTCGTATGCGGAGTATATTATTTTTGGGGATTTTTACAGGGAGCGATGTATTATTGATGTAAATTGAGAGCTTATGTGAACAATGAGCCGCATATAGGCATAGTAAAGACAGCGATGGGCGCTTGCGCACAAATCGCTGTCTTATTCGTTATGCGAGGCGTAATCATGAAATTTAGTCAAATAAGCCCCGGTAGTCTTCGGCATGCGGGGCGTAATCATGAAATTTAGTCAAATAAGCCCCGCTAGTTTTCGGCATGCGGGGCGTAATCATCAAATTTAGTCAAATAAGCCCCGGAAGTTTGCGATACGCGGGGCGTAATCATCAAATTTAGTCAAATAAGCCCCGGTAGTCTTCGTTATGCGGGGCGTAATCATCAAATTTAGTCAAATAAGCCCCGGAAGTTTGCGATACGCGGGGCTTAATTATCAAATTTTGTGTGTAACGCCCCATACCTTGGTTTAAGGGCACAGAGAAGCTTGATCCTGTCTCCTGTGCCCGCACTGAGGCAGAAGAGGGGCACAGAGAAGCTTGTGCCTGTCCCCTGTGCCCACGCTGAGGCAGAAGAAGGGCACAGAGAAGCTTGCGCCTGTCCCCTGTGCCCACGCTGAGGGGTAAGAAGGGTACAGAGAAGCTTGCTCCTGTCATCTGTGCCCACGCTGAGGCAGAAGAAGGGTACAGAGAAGCTTGATCCTGTCCCCTGTGCCCACGCTGAGGCAGAAGAAGGGCACAGAGAAGCTTGCTCCTGTCATCTGTGCCCACGCTGAGGCGGAAGAAGGGTACAGAAGGAGTTCGCCTAGCCGGCGGCAACCCTACGTTAACAATGCAAGTATAATACTGCATGGAAAATGTTAATGAAATCTCGACCGTACCCCATCCCGTATCCGGCAGATCCCGGTATAGACTCCGGCCCCGCAGTAGGGCATCAGCAACAGGCTGTAAGAGAAGATATACCGCGAATTGGCTTCCCAGAAGATGTGGAACAGAAAACCTCCCAGTACGGCAATGAGGCCGACGTAGATGTAGAGTCGGTCCGCGCCATGCCGGTCCGCACCGAGCTGATCCGCCATGTGGTCCGCAGTGCACCCTGCGGTATGCCCCGCCGTTTGGTCAGCCATGTGCCCGACAACTTTAGACTTCCGACGCTTCTTAAGACTGCCAATACAGAACACCAACACACCCAGATATAGAACATTCTGCCATGCATTGCACCATTCGATATATCCCCCACTGAGAGAACCTTCATAGACTTCTTTAAAAAATGCACTCCGTCCTCCGTAGGTAGCCAGGGTAGCCTGTCGGCTGGCATAGGTGCCGTCCGCCCACTGGGATAAATGTTTGTGAAGATAGAAGTCCGCTGTGTAGCCGGGATGTTCCCGGAAATAGGTCAGGCGCTCGTCGATCGCCAGACGGCTGATCTCGTTGGCGAGAGCAGTATCCATGCCGGCGGTATCGTAAGTATCGATATTGAAGCCGTTATACCAGCCGCAGCCGCGGGAAGCTTCCTGCATTCCCATGGCGAGATAGGACATGGCGGTGACTCCGGAGCTTAACGTGTTCCCCGCCTTTTTCTCATAACATTTCTGTACCAGCGGCAGAATCCCCACAGAAGTAACAGCAAGACATACCGCCATGATGAGCAGTCCCAGACGCATCTTACCGTTCCGCCCCGGACGCAATGCCTCGAACAACAGCACCAGCAACACTGCGATCACAGGGATCAGGGAATTCTTGCGCAGCAGCACAGACAGTGTGAGGAACAGGATACTGCCGAAGCCGGTGAAAAGTATCCGGGAAGAGCTCCCCAGCAACCGCAACAGCAGATAGCATCCCATCGACAATGCAGCGAAGGAAGGAATCTCGCCGTAGACGAAGGAGCTGTACATGATCATGGGCAGGTTACAGCATACCAAGACGAGATAACAGCAGGAGATATTCTTGTAATTCTCCGGCCACAGATATTGCAGCGACAGATATTGGAACCAGATCGCCCCACACAACAGACAGACATAGACCAGCTTGATAAAGTGCCAGGCCGGTACGGACAGGCCGGTGAGATTCCAGATCCGGAGCAACAACTCCAAAAAAGCCATCAGCCCGATCTGCTGTGGATAATAAGACAGATAAGAAACGGTGGGGTGGATAATATCAGTATTTCCCAGGATCCACTCCGCAGCCGCATTGTATACAGACAGAGCATCCGCTGCGGGAACCGTGCGTCCGAAGAGGATCAGCAGGATACCAAGCCCAAATACAAAGGTCAAAGTAAAAACGAGCAGTCCGCGACGGAATTTCTCTCCTATTTTTTTATACAGATACAGACATCCGCAAAACAGTAATCCGAAGCCTGCCAGCTCCAACAGGTTCCACAGGGGATTGTCCGGACGCAGCAGAACCTGCTGGGTCTCCATATTGTCAGCATAACAGGTCGTGAGAAAGCTGCCGGCGAACAGCAGCATGGAAAGCAACAGTGACAGAAGCATGACGATGTTAAGCCCCAGGCGGTAAATGATATTGCAACAAAATCTGTTCTGAGATCCACTCATGGAAACAATTCCTCCGTAACCACAACAAATTTCAATTATGCAAGCATATTGGCTCACTTGCGCTCATTATATCATAGCTTTTGCCTGCCCCCAAGAAAAATACGCGGGAAAAAGCAAAAATAGTGGCTGTAATGGAACAAGCGTGGTACAATAAACTTTATATAAGCACTTTTAACACGCAGAGATAAGAGGAATGGAAAATGGATAAAATTGCAGTACTGATCCCTTGCTACAATGAAGAGAAGACGATCGCCAAGGTGGTATCCGATGTGAAAAAGTTCCTGCCGGAGGCGGTGACTTATGTATATGACAATAATTCCACCGATCGTACCGTGGAACTGGCAACGGAAGCGGGAGCGATCATACGTCATGAATATGCCCAGGGAAAGGGAAACGTGATCCGCAGAATGTTTCGTGAGATTGATGCGGAATGTTATCTTATGATCGACGGAGATGACACGTATCCTTTGGATTGTGCCCGGGAGATGGTGGCAAAGGTTCTGGAGCATCAGGCGGATATGGTGGTGGGAGACCGCCTGTCGTCTACTTATTTTACGGAAAATAAGCGGCCGTTTCATAATTTCGGCAACAGTCTGATGCGTGCGGGGATCAACGGCCTGTTTCATTCCGATATCAAGGACATCATGACCGGTTATCGCGCGTTCAGTTATGAATTCGTGAAGACATTCCCGGTATTCTCCAAAGGATTTGAGATCGAGACGGAGATGACGATCCATGCGGTGAACTATAACATGCAGGTAGAGAATGTGGTGGTGGAATATCGTGACCGTCCCCAGGGCAGCGAGTCCAAGCTGAATACTTACAGTGACGGTTTCCGCGTGATCCGCAAGATGCTGCAGCTGTATAAAAACTATAAACCCATGCATTTCTTCGGCATGCTGGCATTTTTGCTGGCAGTGGTGTCGGTGATATTGTTTGTTCCGGTATTTTTGGAGTATCTGAATACGGGACTGGTGCCGAGATTCCCGACGCTGATCGCCTGCGGATTCATTCTGCTGGCGGGGATCCAGTCGTTTTTCTCCGGTATGATGCTGGAAGTTATGGCGGCCAAGGACCGGAAGGATTTCGAGTATCGTCTGAACCGTGTGCATGGGGAACATCAGGAACGTAAAGGATTATAATATGCAGGAGAAGAGAATACTTCCCAGACGCAGAGGCGGTGTGCTGCTTTGCGTTCTGGGATGTCTGTTTGTATTTTTCGTAAAAACAGAAAAAGATCTGGCGGCCGCGGGCAATATCCTGTGGACGGCCGGATATGTGGGAAGCACTCTGCTGTGGACCGTGCTTTTGGGATGCCTACTGGGTGTGATCGGAATGTTTGTGGTCTATCGCGCGGCAGAGAGGCCGGCACCTGAGGGTGCCGGTAAAGACAATACCGGTAAAGACAATACCGGTAAAGACAATGCCGTGTTCTGCAGATCTGCCGCGTGGATACAGAACCGCTCCGGGACACAGGTGTTTTTCGGAAGCCTGTTATTGTTATGTCTTGCATGGATTCCGATATATCTGGCATATTACCCGGGAATCTGTGCTTATGATGCACCGGTACAGACCGGACAGATCGTGGAGCATTATTATTTTGATCATCATCCGATCGTGCACACGTTGCTTTTACAGGGAATGCTGTGGCTGGGAACGCAGCTGTTCGGGAGTATGAATGCCGGAATGGCACTGTACACTGCGCTGCAGATGCTGCTGCTGGCGGGCAGCATGTCCTATGGTGTGCTGGTATTGCACAGACGGCAGGTGGCGGCAGGCTGGCAGCTCGTGATGCTGCTGCTTGGAATGTTTTTCCCGTTCCACTGGTATATGAGTGTCAGCATGACAAAAGATACGGTATTCAGTGCTTTTTTATTGCTGCAGCTGATCAGTCTGACGGATCTGTTGCTGGAGGATCGCAGGGAATGGCGTCCCGGAGTCCGGGATCTGCTGTTTTTTATCGGAACAGTGGGAATGATACTGTTTCGCAATAACGGAAAATATGCTATGATGGTACTATTAGTATTTCTTTTCCTGGCAGTATGCTTTGGAAAAAGGGCGAGGAAGCTCTGGGGGAGACTGTTTACGGTAAGTGTGGCAGCTTTCTGTATAGGGCTTTTTGTGCTGTCCGCAGTGTTCTCCGCAACGCACGCGGAACAGGGAGACAGGAGAGAGATGCTGAGTATGCCGATCCAGCAGATGGCCCGCTGCATGATCTACCACGGAGGAGTGGGAGTACTTCCTGAGGATGACGGTACCATGTCGGAACAGGATCGGGCACTGGTGAATGATTTTATATTGGATGAGGCTTACAGGGATTATGATCCCGGCATCGCAGATCCGGTAAAGCGACATACCAACACGTATGTGGTGCGTTATCGCTCGGGAGATTTCCTGCGGACCTATTTTCATCTGCTGAAAGCTTATCCCGGAGATATGATCAATGCCGCACTGGCAGTGGATGCAGGATTTTTATCTCCCTTTGATATCACCCATGCGGCGGTGAATGAAGTGCAGGGGAGAGAGGGCCTCGGATATATACAGACACGATGGGAAGAAGATACCCTGAACAACAGAGGAATCTACAAAGACAGCAAATGGCCGGGACTGTATGACCGACTGGAGACATGGGCGGACGGGAACGGTTATCTGAAGCTTCCGGTACTGAAATATCTGTTCGTGCCGGGCAGTTATCTGTGGCTGTATCTGGCGCTGGCGGCGATACTTGTGATCGTGGACAGAAAGCGATACTGTCTGCCACTGGCGGTGATCGCCGGATATTATGGGACGATGCTGTTAGGCCCCACGGTGCAGATGCGATATGTCTATCCGCTGATGCTGGCACTGCCGTATCTGGCGGTACTGATGTGCGGAACCGGCCGGAAGACGGAAAATGAAAAAACAGAGACAGATCAGAGATAAAGACAAAACAGAGACAAAACAAAGACAAAACAGAGACAGAGTTAGGATAGAGGAATGGACAAGCTGATCATAGGAGCAGGGCTGTATGGATTGTATGCGGCGCTGTATTGTGCAAAAAGAGGGCAACAGGTAGAGGTGCTGGAGATGGAAGAGGCTCCTTTTACCAGAGCCACATATATCAATCAGGCCCGGGTACACATGGGATATCACTACCCGAGGTCTCTATCTACGGCCATGAAATCCGCCGGATATTTCAAGCGTTTTACAGAGGACTATTCCTTCTGTCTTCATACCGCGTTTCAACAGATTTATGCTACTTCCGCTCATTTTTCCTGGACGGATGCGGCGGAATTTTTGAAGTTCTGCCGGGATGGCGGGATTCCCTGTAAGGCGCTTCCGGTGGAGGAATATTTCCAGCCGGGATTGTGCGACGGAGCTTTTCTCACCGAGGAGTATACCTACGATGCCCATATCCTGCGGGATCATCTGATGGAGGAGATCGCGAAATATCCGGGAGTGAAGCTGCACTTCGGGCGGCAGATCACAGAGATCGTAAAACAATCGGACTGCTATGAGATCACCGCACTGCATGAGGACCACCGTGAGGTGTATCGTGCACCGTTTGTGCTGAATGCCACTTACGCTTCCGTGAATCAGGTGCTGGAAAAGGTGAAGGGAGTCATGGCAGAACCCTTCGGACTGAAGTATGAATTATGTGAGATCATCCTGTGCAAAACAGGTGACAAGCTCAGGGACATCGGATTTACAGTAATGGATGGACCGTTTTTCTCCATTATGCCTTTCGGCAGGACGGGATATCATTCCCTGACTTCGGTGACTTTTACACCGCATAAGACAAGCTACGATGCTACACCGCAGTTCTCCTGCGTGGGGGCGGACGGCAATATCTGCAGAGGCGGCTGGCTGGGGAATTGCAACGATTGTCCCGGCAGACCGGAGAGTGCATGGGAGTATATGTCTACGCTGGCGAGAAAGTATCTGCGGGAAGAGTATACATTCAGCTATGAGCAATCACTGTTCTCCATGAAGCCGATTCTGAAGGCTTCGGAGATCGATGATTCGAGACCTACCGTGATCCGGGCATTATCCGAGAGCCCCACCTTCATCAGCGTCTTATCCGGCAAGATCAACACGGTATATGACCTGGATTCTTTTTTAGATTAGGATAACCATTCCGAGTGGTTATAAATAATAATAGATATAGGGGAAACGTTATGGAGAGAACCGCAATCCTGAATAAAGAGAAAAATTTTGTATCCTGCGTGCTGTATCTGCACAACGATGATGCGCACATCCGTGATTTCCTGAATACGGTCTGTGGCACCATGGAAGAACATTTTGAAAAATATGAGATCGTCTGTGTGAATGACTGCTGCATGGACAATACCATCGAGGAGATCCATCGATTTCTGGAAGAAAGCAGTGGAAATCATGTGGTGAGCATGATCAATTTAAGCTTTTATCAGGGAGTCGAGATGGCCATGAATGCCGGAAGAGACCTGGCAGTGGGAGACTTCCTGTTCGAATTCGACAGATGCCTGCCGGATTTTGAGCCGTCACTGATCATGGATGTTTATGACAGAGCGCTGGAAGGCTATGATGTGGTGGCAGCCGCTCCGAGGAGAGATGTGGCACTGACCTCGCGGCTGTTCTATGCAGTATATAATCTGGGGAGCCGCAATACCCATAAGCTGCGTCAGGAGAGATTCCGTATCATATCCCGCCGCGCAGTGAACCGTGTGAATCAGATGAATGCGTACATTCCTTACCGCAAGGCGATGTATATGAATTGCGGACTAAGGGCGGATACGCTAGTCTATGAGAATAAAAAGAAGGCAGGCAGTGCCAGAAACCGGGAGGAGCGCAGTACCCGCAGCAGCCTGGCACTGGATACGCTGATCATTTTCACCAATGTCCTGGAGAAGTTCTCTATGCTGGTGAGTGTGATCCTGTTCTCTGTGATGATGATCATGTTTGCCTGGATCGTGTATTCGATCTTCAGCACGGTACGTCCCGTGGAAGGCTGGATGAGTCTGATGACGCTGATATCGTTTGGATTTTTCATGATGTCCGTCATGCTGACGCTGATCTTCAAATATCTGTCCGTGATCTTGAATATGAGCTTTAAGAGACAGCACTACGTAATCGAAGGAGTGGAAAAACTGACAAAATGATGTTTACGATTATTTTTCCGGTATTAAATGAACGTCTGCGCTTAGAGAACGGTGTGACCCGCACGGTGGAATATCTGCGGAGCATTGCTTTTGAAGACTATGAGATCATTATCGTGGATAACGGTTCCGAGGATGAGACACCGCAGATCGCAGAAAATCTGTGTAAAAGATATGATAAAGTAAGATATGAGAGGATCAATGTCCGCGGTGTGGGCGCCGCATTCCGCAGAGGTGTGGAAGTAAGCCATGGCGATGTGGTAGGTTATATGGACATCGACCTTTCCACCAATATCAGGCATCTGGGAGAGGCTATTCACCTCTTCGAGACGCAACCCGAGATCCAGTATATCAACGGCAGCCGTTTTGCCAGAGAATCCGATACCAGGGGCAGAAAATGGTACCGCAGGATCACATCCCAGGGACTGTTGATTCTGTTAAAGCTGTTTTTACGGATGAAATCCACAGATGCCATCTGCGGCTTCACGTTTGTCCGCAGAGAGACGGCACTCTCGCTGATCGAGGGCTGCAGCCGGGATAACGGGTGGTTTTATATGATCGAATTCCTGCTGCGTGCGGAGAAACGGGGCGTGAAGATCTTGGATTATCCGGTGGAGTGGCAGGAAGACTATAATACTACCGTTAAGGTATTCAAGACGATCTGTAATTATCTGGTACAGATCGCAAGGTTATTCAACGAGTTTTATATCAAAAAGCACATATAAGCGAAAGAAGGACGACAGAATGGCACATATTAAGAGAATCGATCTGACGAGGGATGTAAAAGTCCATGAAGATGCTTACAGAGAAGCTATCGAGAAGGTATGTCGTGAGACAGCTTTTTCCGGAGGCAAATATGCAGATGCATTTGACAAGGAATTTGCTGCTTACGTGGGCAGTAAATATGCCAGCGGTGTGAACAACGGTACTTCCGCATTGCATCTGGCGATGCTGGCGCTGGGCGTAGGCCCCGGAGATGAGGTCATTGTTCCTGCCAATACTTATATCGCGACGGCATGGGGCGTCAGCTATACGGGAGCCACGCCGGTGTTCGCAGATTGTACGCCGGATACCTGGGAGATCGATCCTTCCGTGCTGGAGGCGAAGATCACGGAGAGGACGAAGGGGATCATCGGTGTCCATCTCTATGGACAGCCCTTTGATTATGCCGGCGTCAGAGAGATCGCGAACCGACATGGATTGTTTGTCGTAGAGGATTGCGCACAGGCCCACGGGGCACAGTTTGAGGGGAAAAATGTGGGAACCCTGGGAGATCTGGCATGCTTCAGCTTCTATCCGGGCAAAAACCTCTATGCTTTCGGAGAAGGCGGAAGTGTCACCTGTGAGAAGGAAGAGTACTATAAGCATATCGACCGCCTGAAAAATCAGGGCTGCGATGTGCGTTATTATCATGATGAGATTGGATATAATTATCGACTGGAGGGACTGCAGGGTGCGGTATTGAGCGTAAGCCTGAAATATCTGCCGGAGTGGACGAAGAGACGTCAGGAGATCGGACACCGCTATATCCGGGAGATCACGAATCCTCTGATCACCATGCAGCATCATCCGGAGAACAGCACACCGGTGTTCCATCTGTTCGTCATCACGGTACCGGATCACGATGATTTTGTGAAGTATATGGCAGACAATGATGTGGAATGCAACATGCATTATCCGGTGCCCTGCCATTTACAGAAGGCATATGCAAACCTTGGTTATAAGCCGGGAGACTGCCCGAATGCGGAATACCTGGCAGCACATTGTGTGACATTGCCGCTGTTCCCCGAGATGCGGGAGGATGAGATCCGGAGAGTCATTGAGCTGTGTAATGCTTACAGACAGTAAGGAGATCACAATGCAGACAGTAACAGCAGACAATAAAAGATTGGAAAATAAAACCTCGAAAGCAATTTCTGAGAACTACCGGGATACGCAGGCCGGGATCTGTCTGCGCCTCATGACCTATGAGGATACGGACCGTATCGTGGCATGGCGTAACAGCGATGCCGTGCGTAAAAATTTTATCTATCAGGAGCTTTTTACCAGACAGTCCCATGAGCATTGGATCCGGACACATGTGGAGACCGGAGATGTGGTGCAGATGATCATCTGCGACCTGGAAGGGGATACTCCCCTCGGATCTGTGTATATCCGGGATATTGACAGACATCACAATAAGGCGGAGTACGGAATCTTCATCGGGGAAGAGAGCGCCAGAGGCCGCGGAATCGGCACGGCGGCGGCGAAGCTGATGCTACGGTACTGTTTTGAGCAGGAATTGCTGCATAGAGTCTACCTGCGGGCATTGTCGGAGAACCTGCAGGCGATCCGAAGCTATGAAAAGGCAGGATTCGTCAGAGAAGGACTGTTAAGAGATGATGTGTGTATTGACGGTGTGTACCGGGATATTGTCTGGATGGCAGCCGTGAATCCGGCAGACTAAGAAGGAGCGAGCAACAAAAATGGACAGAATCAAAAAAGTAAGCTTTGTAATCCCCTGCTACCGTTCGGAGCATACGCTGCCCCATGTGGTTACGGAGATCCGCGAAAAAATGCAGGAACTGACACAGTATGCGTATGATATTTTTCTGGTGAATGATGCATCACCGGACAATACCATGGAAACGATCCGGGATCTGTGTGAAAAATACGATAATATCAAGGGCATCGGCTTCGCCAGGAATTTCGGACAGCATGCGGCGCTGATGGCGGGACTTAGACATTCCGACGGAGATTATGTGGTGTGCCTGGATGATGACGGACAGACCCCCGCCGATGAAGTGGATAAGCTGCTAAATAAGCTGGAGGAAGGCTTTGATGCTGTCTATGCCAGTTATGAACACAAGCAGCACTCCACATTCCGGAATCTGGGCAGCAAGGTCAATGAGCTGATGACGCGGATGATGTTAAACAAGCCTGCGAATCTGTATATTTCCAGCTATTTTGCGGTGAAGCGGTTCGTGGTGGAGGATATGATCCGCTATGAGAATTCGTATCCTTATGTCATCGGACTGGTGCTCCGTGCCACGAAAAACATTACCAACGTGCCGGTGTGTCACAGAGAGCGGGAAGAGGGCAATTCCGGTTATACGCTCAAGAAGCTGCTGGGATTGTGGTTCAACGGATTTACGGCATTTTCCGTGAAACCGCTGCGGATCGCCACTTCTCTCGGTGTGGGCTTCGCAGGACTGGGTTTTCTCTATGGAATCTATACGATCATCAAGAGGCTGGTGAATCCCAATGTCCCTATGGGCTTCAGCGCATTGATGGCGGCACTGGTATTTTTCGGCGGCATGATCATGATCATGCTGGGACTGATCGGAGAATATGTGGGACGTATCTACATCAGCATGAATAATTCTCCCCAGTATGTGATCCGTGAGAAGATCCATCTGGAGGAATAGGGAGAGAAATATTTTTATGAAGAAAGAGCAATTTACGGACTGGTGGAAACAGGATAAAAGATATCTGACACTGGTGAAGGCGGTATTGATGGCGCTGCTTCCCGTGGTGTGCTGTCTGGTGCGGACGGCGGCAGAGGGGAGGAGCATCGGCCAGGTGTATCTGCCTTCTTCGGAATGGAACGATGAACTGTTTTATTTTAAACAGGTGGAAAGCATTGTGAAATACGGATTTCCCAGAGGATATTTCGGATTTAACGAAAGTCATGCACTGCAGCTGTCTTTCGCAGCCTGGAGTCCCGTGCTGGTATTTCCCTGGATCCTGTGGGGACTGGTGTTCGGCTGGAATCTGTTGTCACCGGTGATCTGTAATATCGTACTGCTGACGATCACCATGTTCGTGTTCGTATGGCTGGTGAAACCCACCTGGAAACAGCTGGGCATCCTGACGGTGCTTTTCAGCCTGTACACACTGTTCACCAGATACATGCTGTCCGGTATGCCGGAGGTGATCTGCTTTGGCATGCTGATCCTGTTTTACGGACTGGCTTTTTCCTATCTGAATAAGGAGACAAAGGGCAAGCTGATTGCCATGTTTATTGTCTCGGTATTGTTGACCCTGATGCGGCCGTACATGCTTTTGTTTTTGCTGCTGGCCTGCTTTTTCCGGATCCGCAGAAGCCGTAAGAGCGGCTGGATCGTTTCCGTTTCCGTGGTGGCCTGTACGGGAGTCGTGTATGTGCTGATCAAGCACTATCTGGGCGCGGAATATTTTACGCCGCTTTTCTATACAGACTGGATCACGACATTTTTCACCGACGGCATCGGTGCCGGCTTCCGGAATTTCTTCGGAACACTGCACTGGAAGGGCCTGGAATTCTACAGACATTGTGTGTCCGGTATGAAGAGCGGCCTGGCTTCCGGAGCCTTTTTTGACGGTTATCTGTTGCTGCTTGCCATTCTGCTGGTGCAGAGTTTTCTGGATCTCAGAGCATACCGCAGGGAGAAACAGACCGGGCTGCGTAACCAGCTGATCATAGAAGTGCATTTCGCCTTCAGTCTGATCGCGATGCTGTTTGCCCATCTGCTGATGTATAAAATGGTGGAAGGAAGCAAACATTTCCTGACTTTTATTGCGGCGGGAATTTTCATCGTGAGTATGCTTCAGACCAGATACTATAAGAAAGCGGTGCTTTTGGGAGCAGCTTTCCTGTATCTGTACAGTTACAAGGCGGTGGAGCCTTATGATTATCAGGTACCGTATGTCACGGAAGAGCGGGAAGCACAGGTGGAATATTGGAGACAGGTCTTCGCGGAGAATCTGGTCATGAGTACCGATCAGGTACCGAATTACGATAATGTGGTGATCTGGACCTTCGGGGACGATACGCCGGAGGGCAACCGGAATCTGAAATGGCAGCTTCTGTATGGAGTACCGGAAGGATTTGGTATCAGCTGCTGTGAGAAAGAATATCTTCTGGAGCATCTGACGGAGCTTCAGAGCAGATATCTGGCTACGGTAAGCGGCGGAGAGATCGACGGGCAGTGCCGCGAACAAGGGTATGAAGAACTGGGAAGAGATGCGGATATGGTGCTGTATCGCAGATATTGAGGATTGTGGGAGTGCGGAGCATATAATCATCCGCTGGCAGCCAAGCCAGGGAATATAAGAAGATAGGAAGCGGAAGGACAGAAGGTTCCATGGAGACATGCAGCAGGAAAACAAATAATTTTATACGGACAAAAGGATGGCTGTTGTTGTGGCATGCGCTTCCGGTGATCGCACTGCTCCTCTGGGGAGCTTTCGGCATCCGGAATAACCTCTGGTATGATGAAGCGTATTCTGCGTCGATGGTATCCCTGCCCTGGAAACGGCTGATCTATATTACGGCGACGGATGATCATTCGCCGTTCTACTATGTGATCCTGAAGCTGTTTTATCATCTGTGCGGCGGTGGCACCCATTTCTGGTCACTGAAGCTGTTGTCTGTGCTTTTTATGACCGGATATATGTTGCTGGGAAAATATTACGTGGCGAAGCTGTTTGATCGGAAAATTTCGGTATATTTTATGACATTTTCCCTGTTAATGCCTATTTTCAGTGTGCAGGCGGGAAATGTGCGGATGTATGCCATGGCATTGTTTTTCCTGACACTGGCGGGACTTTCGGCTTATGATATTTTTCGGGAAGCGACCCGGAGAAAATGGATCGTGTTCTGTGTGGCGAGCATCTGTACGGTGTACTGTCATACGTTTGCATTGATACAGACTTTTTTATTTTATATGCTTTTCCTGGCGGCGATTGGGATCTGCCGCAGAAAGGATCTGGTAAAGGGATTTTTTATCTCCGGCTTCACAGTGGCGATCGTGTTTTCCCCCTGGCTGGCGGTGACCTGCAGACAGTTCATCCTGCGGATGCGCTATGATGACGGTTCTACCGCAGAACTGGCGACTCTGAATTCCGTGATGGATTATTTCAAGGAATGGTTTTCCGCGGTGGAGACACCCATCGGCATTGTGGTGCTGCTGGGGATGGCACTGTGCCTGGTATTGAGTTATGGCGCCGTGGACTGGGTACGCCAGCATCATAATGCAGCTCCGGCCATCGCGGCAGCGGCGTTTGCCCTCACCGGAATCGTGGGAGGGGTGATCTCTGCTACCGTCAATAACTGCTTCATGGGGCGTTATGCATTTCCGGGCATGGGTTTCGTCATGCTGTGGTACGCGGTGGGATTCGCACAGATCCTGGAGAGCAGTGGCACAAATGGGAGAAAATGGTGGACCGGTGGCATCCTCGGTACGGCCTGTCTGTGTTTCCTGCTTCAGTACAGCTCGGAGCTCCGTCTGGAGTACGACGGAGGCCTGGAGATTTATGAGAATTTTGTGGAGACCCAGATGACGGACAACGATGCGGTCATCGGACCTTATACGCATACGATCTTCCTGAATGTATATCATCCGGAACTGCATTATTATATCGTCGGCTATAAATTATACAGTCTTCCTTTCGTGAATACGGACGCACTCACGGATTACAGTCAGCTGGATTCCTACGAGAATCTCTGGTATATCTGTTTTCAGGGGGGAACACCCAATGAACTGGAGGACGAATATGACTACGAAGAAGCGTTGGAATTCCATTATATGTATTACGATTTTGTGATATATCGCTTAGAGCCGAAGACGATAGAACAGCAGCAATAAGATCAGGAACAGGGGCAGACAAAAACGAATGGAGAAATACAGAGAAACGAAAACAACAGCAGACTGGAATGGGATGCTTCATAAGCTATGTGGGAACCGGCTGTATATGGGCATCCTGCTGCTTACAGCAGTATGTGCGTACGGTTATAAGGTAACAAATGTTACCATCGGTATCGATGACACCCCATCTTTATACTATTTTGAAGAGGGACTGATCGCCATTGTGGGGCGGTGGGTATTGTTTCTGCTGAATAAAGTGATATCCCTGGCGGAATTTGCCCCGTTTGTAACGGATTTTGCAGCGGTACTGCTTCTGACCGCGGCGGCAATCGTGTGGTCGGCATTGTTCTATTCGGTGTTCGGTGAGAAGATCCCGATGACGGGATATGCTTATTTCGCAGCAGTATTTGTATCCTGTCCGTTGATCAGCGAAGTGTTTACGTATTTTCTTCACAACGGAATCGCCATCGGATATCTGAGCTGTGCAGTCAGTCTGTGCTGTATGAGGGAGTGGCAGCTCAGTATCTGGGAGCAGCGCAAGGGATCGGGTCTTGGGGAGAAGCCGGACCGCCCGGCGGTGACGAAGCTTGCGGCAGCTGCGGTATTTTTATGGATTGCCATGGGCTGTTATGAGTCCTTTATGATTCTGTGGCTGGCGGGCCTGGTATTGCTTCTGCTGGCAGAGCGGATAGGCATGGAAACTGTACACTGCAGCGGAAGAACAAAAAAGTCGGAAAAAAGCAGGCCTGAGAACAGCACAGTGAAGCACTGTGGCATGGAGGCAGGTATCTTTGCAGTATTGGCCGCCGGTGCGGCAGCGGCACTTTTGGCAATCCTATTGCGCAGCCTGATGATCGCCGTCGTGACGAAGGTATTTCATCTGGAATATTTACAGGGAGAAGCGGTACAGCGTTCCGTGACGGAGATGTTAGGCTGGATGGTGCAGACCGGAGCCTTCGGCGAGCTGATCATGATCCTGAAACGTACTTTTGTATTGTACGGTGTGTTTGCTTATGCTTATCTGCCAATCCGGATTTTTGTGTTATCGGCGGTCGTAATTACAGTGGTTACCCTGGTGCGGGTGATCCGCGGCAGAGACCTGTGGGCCCTGATCCTCCTGCCGACGGCTTATCTGGCGGCATTTTCGCTGTTATTTATCGAAGGAAAAGCAACGCTCTACCGTTCGGCACAATTTCTGCCGGTTTTCTGCGGATACGGAGTGCTGCTTTTTGTCTATGCGGTATGGAAGGTGACAGCATGGTGGGAACGGAAGACACAGAAGTCTCAAAATAGTCGCATTTGCCGTGGCGTGCGCGGGATTGCGATTCTTGTGCTGGCGGTGATCGTTTGGAACCAGTGCATGGATATGACGAAATGGTTCTACATTGATAAACAGAAATACGATGCGGCGGTGCAGACGGTCGATCAGATCGCACTGGATCTGGAGCGGGATTTCGATACATCAAAGCCGGTGATTTTCACGGGGAATTATGAAATTCCTTACAGTATCGTCAAGGATGCCTATGTAAGCTACGGCGATAGCAAATATTATAAGATGAAACGACTTACGGATCTCATCGATCCGGATCTGCTGGATAAGTACAATCGTGGTTCCAGAGGTGTGTGGGTGGCGCAGACCCCGGCATTGTCGGTCATCGACTGGGGCCGTTATGCCTTTGATTCCGATGTGGAGCTGGTAAAGTTTTTCGCAATGCACGGGCATTCACTGGTGGCTTGCGGGGATATCGACAGATATGCGGAGGCGGAAGAAGAGTCACTGAAGCTGCCGGAATATCCACAGGATGGATATATCGTGGATAAGGGGGACTATATTATTGTTCATTTCTAAAGATAAAGAAAGAACATATCAGTTAGCACGTTTTGGCATGTCTGTCGGGATTGCTGCTGCTATGCTTCTGGCGGTTTATTTTCGTGCGGGGATATATTTTGAAAGTAATGACGACAGAAATATTACAGAAATACTGAGTGGAGCCTTTGGAGGACGACCGGATGCGCATACGGTATATGTAAATTATTGGCTGTCTGTGCTTTTGTCCGGTTTATACCGGATTACGCTGCAGATCCCGTGGTATGGTCTGATGCTTTTACTGTTTCACATGATGTCTTATGTATTGATCCTTGACACGGTGATCAAACTTGGCAGAAGTAAATTAAAAATTCTGATCAGTATCGGAATCGTAATGACCTTGTTTTTGCAGAATTTTTATTCCGTTGCAAAAATCCAATATACATCCACGGCAATCGTGCTGGCTGTTGCAGGATACGTTTACTTGCTGTGTGCAATATATATGCCCGGCAGGGATTCCTGGAAATTCCTGGTATTTGCAGTTTTTATGCTGCTTGCCTGTCTGCTCCGCCGAGATGCTATGCTAATGCTGCAGCCTTTGGGGCTTTCGGCAATTGCCGGATTGCTTCTGACAGATAAGAGAAAAAATGTGCGGGATAAGATCAGATTTCTGCTTCTGACCCTGGGGATAGTCATAGGCTGTTTTGCTCTGGGAGAGCTGGGAACTGCAGTCGGCTATCATAATGCGGAATGGAAAGAATATCTTCGATATAATAATGCCAGAACAGAAATGTTTGATTATTATGGAAAACCGGAATATGAAGAGGTCTCAGACATTCTCAGCGAGTATGGTGTGAGCAGGGCTGAGTATGAAGCTTACAAGGGATATATCATATTAGATGGAAATCTCAATACGGAATGTGCAGAAAAAATAGCAGCATATGCCAAAGCAAAATACAGATTTCCTGAAATTGGGGAAGTCTTGAAAACCTATCAGCAGGTGATGCTGAAAGACGGTGTGTGGGATGGAAACAGAATTACAGTGGCTTCGTTTATTGCTGCAGGTATTCTTATAGTTATTTACGGACAATATCTTTATCTGATACCGGTGTCTTTGGTCAAAGTGGGGTCTTTTGTGATATGGGGATATCTGATCTATAAAGGGCGAATGCCTGACAGAGTGATTCTGCCCTTGTATTTTGGAGAAGCTGCAATCTACCTGACGGTCATGCTGGTGGCAATCGTGACCGTGGATCAGAAGAGCATATGGAAAAAAGCAGGTGCGGTTTTTGCGTGTATGATCCTGATATTTATGGGATATCAGAGTGGCAGACAACAGTATCGTTTTTTGAAAAGTCAGAATGAAGGCATGGAACAATATATGCAGGGATTGGTGGAGCTTTACGATTATGTAGACAGCCATCCCGAATGCAATTATCTGATGGATTCTTTTTCGTTCAGCTATTATATGGGGGCGGTATTGGATAATCGATTTAACGGACCTCATAATTACATGGTATCAGGTACGTGGTTTTCCTATAGTCCGGTCATGAAACAGGCCATGAAGCAGTATTTTACAGATGATCAAAATGGTTTTTATGTGATCCTGTATGATTTCGGGGTAGAGGCTCTTGAGGAAATCCTGCCGTATCTGGAAGAAAAAACCGGAACGATAGGGGTACCTGAAGAGGAACTGACCGTATCACATGGGGGAAAATATCGTATTTATTATTTTGACCGGAAGCTTGACCTACAGGAGTAAACAGAATGAGCAGAGTGAAAAATATTTTAATCAGAGCATATAACAGAGTGGAAAAAGAACTGCTTCGCATCGATCAGCTTCCCTTGTGGTGGCTGGGGCTGATCATTGCAGCAATCTTTTTTCTGCCTTACTTTATTCTGGGAAAGGGTTGTATCTTTGAGATCAATGATCAGCTTGATGAAAGCATCATGAGTTATGTACTTCCTGCAAGGCATTTTCTGGATGGAAGTAATGTATATCCGGAAATGCTTGGTGGCGTCAATGCCAGCGGGATGCAGCCTTCTGCAATCTTGTTTCTTCCGTTGTATATTCTGTTTTCACCCAGAATCGCATTTCTGCTGCAATATATTATTTGCTTTCTGATTGCCTTTGCCGGAATGTATTTGTTGGTGAAGGAGAGTACGCAGAGTAGTATTTTGGCGGTGATCGCCGGGAGCTGCTTTTGCGTATTGCCTTTATACCCGATCTACGGTCTGACAGAATTTGGGATTCCTTTGGTAATATATGCATTTTTATGCTTTTGGAAGCGAAAAAGATTCATTTTCGCTGTGCTGTCTACATTATTATTTGGGCTGACCAGCCATCTGGTATGTACCGGCTATGTGGTGTTAGGTCTGTGGCTCTTGGCGATCATGATAGCTGTGATCCTAAAAAGAAAGAATTCATGGCCGTTATGGGGATTTGGAGAGCTGCTGCTCACGTATGTGATCGTTAACAGGGAGCTGATCCTGGAGATACTCATTGGTAACAGCAGCTATGTCAGTCACCGGGAAGAAATGATATCCTCTGCAACGCCGTTTTTTGAGACCTTCCGGAGCGTTTTCCTAAATAGCTCACAGCACGCACCGTCTTTACATAAATATCTGATATTACCAATTGTTCTGTTCCTGATCCTGGGAGCATTTTGTAAAAAGGAAGAGACCGATCGGATCCTTTATAAGGCAGCTGTGATCAACTTTTTATTCTTGGTCGCCATAGCCCTGTTTTATGCATTTTGTCATTTGACGGCAGTAGTTGACTGGAAAAACAATGCCACGGGATTTTTGCATTATTTTCAGATGCACCGTGTCTACTGGCTGTACCCGGCAGCATGGTATCTGGAGTTCGCATGGGCAGCGGCAGTGCTATGGAGAACAAAAGTGCCGCATACGGATGCGCAGATGCAGGCGGGAAAGCTTGTGGTCATTCTGATCTGTCTGCTTCCGACACTTCAGCTGCTCAAAGTGAATTCAGGCATGTATCTGAATGTGAACCAGATCAATAACGGCTCAGGTGTCACGGGATATATCTCCTGGGAGAGCTGGTTTGCAGAGGATCTGATGCAGGAAATAGACGATGCTATCGGCCGGGACAAGAGTACTTACCGAGTGGCACATTTGGGGATCAGCCCGGCTCCGTCCCTGATGCATGGTTTTTATACGGTGGATGGATATTCCAATAATTATTCTCTGGAATATAAGCACCGCTTTCGAGAAGTTATTGCGGCAGAGCTGGAGAAAAATGAGGAAGTACGGGTATACTTTGACCTGTGGGGAAACCGGTGTTATCTATTCAACAGTATTACCGGTAATTATATGCAACTGAAAAAGGGTAATACCCTGGTGTATGAAGGGCTGGAGTTCGATATGGATGCATTACGGGAACTGGGATGTGAATACCTGTTCTCCGGCGCCGAGATCGGTGATGCCGAACGCATGGGTCTGGAGCTCGTGGGTTATTATGAAACGGACGACTCTTATTGGGGAATCTGGGTGTATGAACTGTGATGGCTGAACTGTTACCTTCACTTTCTTAAAATTTCATAAGATTTTTTACTGGAAGAGAAAAGTGTGTTATAGTAAGTCCAAATGGTTATAACAATAAAGTAATATACGTAACAATAGTAGAGACTGGTATATGAAAGACAGAATTTATATATGTCACACTTACTATCATGCATATGTGACGTTTTTGAAAGAGTTAAAAATACGGGCAGAGGCAGATCCTGCGAGGAAGGCGGGAACTGCTACTTTAGTGCTGTCCAAAATGTCCAACAATTTTGAAAATCTGAAGGCCCGGGTGGAGAGCACGGGCCTGTTTGAGGAAGTCCTGGAGTTCGATGAGAAGAGAGAGGACTATTTCCCGGAGCTGGCAAAATACCGCCTGGATACCGGGAATTTCCTGGGGAATCTGAAGAACCGTATCCGGTTTACGCGGGAATATGCCAGACTGGAGGCACCTTATGTACCGGTGAACCTGAAGGAATACAAGGATATTTATGTCTATTGTGATTCCGACCCCATCGGGTATTATCTGAATCAGAATCATATCCGTTATCATGCAGTGGAGGACGGTCTGAACTGTCTGAAGAATTTCGATGCCGCCCGGTATGACAACAGAGGCCATTTTAAGCTCAAGGCCTTTTTATCCAGGTATCTGAATCTGATCTTTGTACAGAACGGTTACGGCAAATACTGCATGGATATGGAGGTAAATGATATCTCGGCAATTCATTATCCCTGTCCAAGATACATTGAACAGCCGAGGAAAGAGCTGGTGGACCGCCTGACGGAGGCGGACAAGCAGCTGATCCTTCAGGCGTTTGTGAAAAATAAGGAAGAGTTGGAGCACCAGATTGCTGAAAGCAACAAGGTAGGGGATAAAATACTGATCCTTACGGATCCTCTGTGTACTTTGGATGTCAGAGAGAAGATATTCCGGGACGTTATCAAAATGTACGAAAAAGAGGGAAGTATTTTTATTAAACCGCATCCCAGAGATGAACTGGATTACCGGAAGCGGTTCCCGGAGTATCCGCAGTTCGATGCTACCGTGCCTATGGAAATGTTGAATTTCTTCCCGGGACTGAAGTTCAAAAAAGTAGTGGGAGTGTTGACGGAAGTGAAGGGGCTGCCCTTCGCAGAGGAAGCGGTGCGTCTGGGACCGGATTTCATGGATGCCTATGAAGATCCCCTGATCCACAGACAGAATGAACAGATCTGAGAAATGAAGAACTGGAGAACTCTATGTTACAGATAATTAAGAAAATGAATGTCCTGCTGGACAAAAAACAGAAGAGAACCATGGTGGGGCTGATCATCCTCATGGTGATCAGCGCATTTTTACAGACCGCCGGTGTGGGTATGCTGGTGGAGGTCATGCAGATCGTCATTGATCCGGAGGCAGTACAGCACAGCCGGGTGGCGGAAGCCTGCTATGAGATCCTGGGAGTGCAGAGCTACCGGACCTTCTCGATTATTGTCATGGTACTGCTGATCCTGGTATTCGTAGTGAAGAATCTGTTTACTTATTTCCAGCAGAAGCTGACATTATCTTTCGTATACACGAACCAGTTTCGGACCTCGGAGCGCATGATGCGCAACTATCTGCGCCGCGGGTATGAATTTTATCTGAATGCGGATACTGCGGTGGTGCAGCGAAGCATCACTTCGGATGTAAACAATATGTATGCCCTGATCCTGGCACTTTTACAGCTGCTGTCCGATACGGTGGTATCGTTGTTCGTTATCAGTTACTGCTTTATCTCCAGCGGAACCATGACGATCCTGATGGCAGTGGTATTGCTTTCTCTCATGTGGCTGATCAAGAGAGTGCTGAAGCCTGTCATGTATAAGGCGGGTAAGGACAATCAGGACTATTACAGCGGTCTGTTCAAATGGATCTCCCAGACGGTACAGGGGATCAAGGAAGTGAAAATTTCCGGAAAGGAACAGTATTTTGTGTCTGAGTACCGTAAATGCGGTAAGGGATATGTAGATGCAGTGCAACGCTACAGTCTGTATAATCAGGTGCCGAAGCTGCTGATCGAGACTGCCTGTGTGGCCACTATGGTGGGCTACATGATCTTCCTGGTGGCGACCGGAGTATCCACGGAAAATATGCTGACGGTGTTCGGAACCCTGGCAGCAGCGGCACTGGTGCTATTGCCCTGTGTCAACCGTATAAACAATCAGATCAACTCCATTGCCTATTTTGAACCCTTCTTCATGGGAGTCAGCGATAATCTGCAGGATGAGATCAACGGACAGAATATTGACATGTCCTTTGCTACCGATGAAGAGGAGAAGCTGGATGTAAAGAACAGCATTGAGATGAAGGATATTACGTATGCGTATCCCAACACAGAGCGTCTGATCTTCGATCACGCGGATCTGAAGATCCCGGTAGGAGCTTCCGTGGGGATCGTGGGTACCTCCGGCGCCGGCAAAAGCACGGTGGTGGATATTCTGCTGGGACTGCTGGAGCCGAGTACGGGACATATCTACGCGGACAGCGTGGATGTGAAGGACCCCGGCAATTACCGGAAATGGCTGAAAAATATCGGCTACATCCCGCAGATGATCTTCATGCTGGACGATACCATCCGCAAAAATGTGGCATTCGGTGTGCCCGAGGATAAGATCGATGAGAACAGATTGTGGGAAGTATTGAAGGAAGCACAGCTGGATGAATTTATCAAGACGCTTCCGGAAGGCTTAGAGACCGGTATCGGCGAGCGGGGTATCCGTCTCTCCGGCGGACAGAGGCAGCGTATCGGTATTGCCAGAGCACTGTACAACGATCCTGAGGTGCTGATCCTGGATGAGGCAACTTCCGCACTGGATAATGATACGGAAGCCGCCATCATGGAATCCATCAACAGACTGCACGGCCGTAAGACACTGATCATTATCGCCCACAGATTACAGACCATCGAAAAATGTGACATTGTCTACCGGGTAGAAGACGGCAGGGCGAAAATCGAACGGGGAAGCCTATAAGCTATGAGTAAAAAATTGAGCATCATCGTACCCGTCTACAATATGGCGGCGGAGGGAAAACTGAATTATTGTTTGGACAGCCTGGTGGGACAGACCATCCGGGGAGTGTATGATTATGAGATTCTCTGCGTGGATGATGCTTCCACGGACGAATCCCTGGAGATCCTGTTAGATTATCAGAAACGTTATCCGGAACTGATCTGTGTGATTCCCAATGCGGTGAATCTGCGCCAGGGTGGTGCGAAGAATGTTGGACTAAAAAACGCAGAAGGCGAATGGATCGGCTTCATCGACAGTGACGACTGGGTATCTCCGGATTATTATGAGAAGCTTCTGAAAAAAGCGGAGGAGACCGGAGCGGATCTGGTGGGCTGCGATTACAGTCTGGTGGATCATCATACCTTTACCGTCGGAAAAGTGATTGTCAACAATACACCGGATCAGACCGGGGAACTGATGGAGGAACAGCATAAAAGTCTGTTTATCCGGCCCGGCAGCATGGTCTTGAAGATTTATAAGCACAGTGTGATCCGGGAGAACCGGCTGGATTTTCCGGAACATATTTTTTATGAGGATAATTGCGCAGGACCTTTGTGGAGCCTGTATTTCCGGCATTTTGCGAGAGTGGAGGAGCCGCTTTACTATTATTATCAGCACGCGGTATCCACAGTGCATCATATTACGGAAGAAAAATGCAGGGATCGCATGAAGGCGGCGGAGCTTTTATACGCGGAATGTGAGAGAAGAGGGTTCCTTACGGAATATTCACGGGAGATCGAGTATCGTTATACGGAACTGTATTATGCCATTACCCTGTTCTCTTATATGGGAGGGGTAACCCATCCTAAGCTGGCTTTTATCAGACAGCTCCGCAAGGGTGTGGAAGAACGTTTCCCTGAATTTGCACAGAATCCCTACTATCTGGAGCACACAGGGGCACCGGAACAGAAGCTGATCCGGATGCAGAGCAGATCGGATCTTTTATTTTTTGTTTACTATCGTATGAAACAGTGGATCTGGAAGAAAAGAGGTAATTTGTAATGCAGACAGCCGGTAAAGCAGTGGCGATCATAACCGCAAGGGGAGGAAGTAAACGGATCCCTCATAAAAATATCAAGGAATTCTGTGGAAAGCCGATCCTGGCGTATTCCATCGAAGCAGCACTGGCTTCGGGAGTATTTGACCGGGTCATGGTATCCACCGATGATGAAGAGATCGCAGAAGTCGCAAGAAAATATGGAGCAGAAGTTCCTTTCCTGCGTAGTGAGAAGACGGCAAATGATTATGCCACTACGAAGGATGTGCTGGAAGAAGTGCTGGCAGAATATGAAAAACGCGGGGAACATTTTGATACCTTGTGCTGTATCTATCCCACCGCTCCTTTTATTACACCTGACAGGCTGTCGGAGGCAATGCGCCTGTTGGAAGAAAAAAAGGGGGACACCCTGCTTCCGGTAGTACGTTTCAGCTTTCCGCCCCAACGCTGCGTGGTACAGGATGCGGAAGGGTATCTTAAGTTCAAATGGCCGGAGTATCGTAACAGCCGTTCCCAGGATCTGGAACCTTATTATCATGATGCGGGACAGTTCTACTGTCTGCGGGTGTCGTCTTTCCTGGCACAGCAGAATCTGATCATGGAGAAAACAGTACCCATGGAGCTTCCGGAGACAGAGGTGCAGGATATTGACAATGAAGAGGACTGGAAACTGGCAGAGATGAAATATCATATGCTGGGGAAGGCATGAGGACATAAAGTATGGGAGAAAAGGATCATCTTAAGATCAAAATCGGAAACCGTCTGATCGGAAGCGGGGAACCGGCATATCTGATCGCGGAAATGTCAGCGAATCATGCGGGGAGTATTGAACGTGCGAAGGAGATCATCCATGCCGCCAAAGAAAGCGGTGCGGACTGTATCAAGATTCAGACATATACGCCGGATACCCTGACAATTGATTGCCACAACAAATATTTTCAGGTGAATAACGGTACCTGGGAGGGCGAGAATCTCTACAGCCTCTACGGTAAGGCATACACTCCGTGGGAGTGGCAGCCCCAGCTGAAGGCAGAGGCAGATAAGGTGGGAATCGACTTTTTGTCCACTCCCTTTGATAATACTGCAGTGGATTTCCTGGAGGATATGGGACTGGAATTCTACAAGATCGCCTCTTTTGAGATGATCGATCTGCCGCTGGTAGAGTACGTGGCATCGAAAGGAAAACCGATCATCATGTCTACCGGTATGGCTACGCTGGAGGAGATCCGGGAAGCTGTGGAGACGGTATATCACACCGGCAACAGACAGCTGGTGCTGTTAAAATGCTCCAGCGCTTATCCCGCAGACCCGGCGCAGATGTATCTGCGGACGATTACCGATATGCAGAAACGTTTCGACCTGCCCATTGGTCTGTCGGATCATTCCATGGGTTCCATGAGTGCTGTGACGGCGGTGGCCCTGGGGGCATCGGTTATTGAGAAGCATTTCTGCTTAAGCCGCGAGATCGAGAATCCGGATGCTTCGTTCTCCATGACACCGGAAGAATATAAGCAGATGGTGCAGGATATCCGTAATGTGGAGGCTGCCCTGGGAACACCGACCTACGGCGTGGAAAAACAGGAAGAGAGCAGCAGAGTGTTCCGCAGATCTATTTTTGCAGTGAAGGATATACCCGCAGGAGCAGAGCTTACGGAAGAAAATATCCGCATTATCCGTCCCGGTTACGGCATCAAACCCAAATACTGGAAAGATGTCCTGGGGATGCGGACGGATCATGCCATGGAGAGAGGAACGCCTATTACCTTTGATGCCCTGGAGAAGGGCAGTATTCTGTTTTTGACCAATAATACGAATACAGACGGTCTGTACCGGTGGCTGAAGGAGCAGGGAGAACAGGTATACCGGGTGGAGAATAAAGTAACGGCACAGATGATCGCACAGATGAAGCCTTCCCTGATGATCAGCTTCAATTACCGCCATATGATTCCACAGGAGGTGCTGGAGCTGATGCCCGGCAGAGTCATCAATCTTCATACCTCGTATCTGCCCTATAACCGCGGCTCTAGTCCGAACTTTTTCAGTTTCCTGGAGGATACGCCCAAGGGCGTGACCATTCACCTTATGAGTGCGGGACTGGATGAAGGGGATATTTTATGTCAGCGGGAACTGCATTTTGATGAAGAAAAGGAAACCTTTGCATCCACCTATGAGGCACTGCTTCAGGAGATAGAGAAATTATTCCGGGAGAACTGGCAGCAGATCAGGGAAGGAAGCATCATACCCGTGAAGCAGGCAGGCCCCGTTACTTATCACAGAATGAAGGACCTGGATGCGATCCGGGAAAAGGTGGATTTTGACTGGAATATGAAGATTGGCGATTTTAAAAGAGCTTATGAAAAGGCAATGAGGAAGGACGAAAACAGCTGATGAAGGTATGGATCCGCGCAGACGGCAATGAGCAGATAGGAACCGGGCATGTGATGCGCTGCCTCGCTATTGCGGAGGCATTGGAGGCAGCAGGGGTACCGGTGTGTTTTGTCATGGCGGATGATGCAGCTACGCAGCTGGTAAAAAGCAGAGGCAAAAAGGTAAGGATCCTGCATACCCGGTATGACCGCATGGAGGAGGAACTGCCTGTACTGACAGCTGTCATGGAAGAAGAACATCCCGATATGCTGCTGATTGACAGTTATTATGTCTCGGATGCTTATCTACAGCGGCTGACGGGACAGGTATGGACCGTCTATATCGATGATAAAAGCTTCCACTCTTATCCGGTGAATATGATCATCAATTATAATATATATGGGGACAGAAGCCTGTATCATCCGGAGCCGGCTTACAGTCTCATGGGAGCAGCTTATGCACCCCTCAGACCGGAATTTCGCAATGTGGAATATCCTGTAAGAGAACAGGCAGAAGCAGTTCTTCTGACCACCGGAGGAAGTGACCGCTATGATCTGGCAGGACAGATCCTGCGGGCAGTGCCGAAGGAGCTAGCTGTGGTATTCCATGTGGTCAGCGGAATCTTTAATCCGCATTATGATGCGCTGTGCCGTATGGCGCTTGCGGATGATAGAATCCGGGTGCACCGTAATGTAAGCCGGATGTCTGAGCTGATGAGGGAATGCGATATTGCCATAACGGCAGGTGGTTCTACCATGTATGAGCTTTCCGCCATCGGAGTTCCCATGATCAGTTTTTCGTTTGTAGATAATCAGGAGAAGATTGTAGAGACCTTTTATCAAAAGAAAATCACCTGTTACGGAGGAAATTACCTGACCGAAGGTGACCTTATGCCGGGGCGGATCGTGGAACATATGATGGAGCTGATGCAAAGCAGAGAACTGCGGGAACATTACAGCAGTCTGGAACGTCATCTGGTAGATGGAAATGGTGCCAGCAGGATCGCGGAGGAACTTTGCCGGGTTTATGAAGAAGATAGAATTTAGCAGAGTAAAAATAATATATAGTACGATTGCAGCCGTGATTTTCGTGGTACTGTTGGTGCTGCTTTTCCCGGGGGACCGCGAGTATCAGAGAATTCCCTACGATGTGGTATTTCTGGGAGACAGTGTGTACGGACTGTGCCGGGATGAGACCTCCATTGCTGCCAAACTGCAGGAGAAGACAGGCCTGAAGTGTTATAACGGAGGACTGGGCGGAACGGTTCTGGGAAGAGCGGATGCGGAGAGAAGACTGGGATATACCAAGGATTCTCTGTCTGCGGCAGGACTGGTGAGATCTTTTGCGGTAAAGGATTTCGGTGTGCAGAAGACGATACGGATCCGGGAACCGGCAACTGATTATTTTGAAGATACGCTGGGTGACCTGGGGCAGATCGATTTTGATACGGTACAGATTTTGTTTATCGGATCCGGACTGAATGATTATCACGCGGGGAATCCCATTGAGTCCGTGACGGATCCGTATGATGAATATACGTATTGCGGAGCGATCCGCAGTATTGTAAAGGAACTGCGGGAGGCTTATCCGGATCTGCGGATCATATTTATCACGCCGCCGTATACCTGGTATACGGTACCGGAGGTAACCTGTGAAGAGTACGATCTGGGAGGCGGCGTACTGGAAGATTATGTCAATGCGGAGATTGGGATCTGTGAAGCATTGGATGTGGAAGTGATCGATATTTATCATGACTATTATCCTCATGACAACTGGGACGATCTGTATCTCTATACGGATGACGGATTGCATCCCAACGAAGCGGGGCGGGAGAAGATTGCCCAGACACTGGCGGACTACCTGAATCAGACGTTAGACGAGGAGTGACAGACGGATGAAGACACCGTGGGAACTTTTGAAAGAGAGCAAGACAAAAATAAAGACAACCTGGAGGATCGCGTTCGTATCGGCGCTGGTGCTGGGATTACTGATCCATCTTCCGGTGATGCTGTCGGATATTCCGAATCATGACGGACTGAGCAGCATGTATTTTGACCAGAATATGATTACTTCCGGTCGCTGGTTTTTAACTGTTGCCTGTGGATTTTCCTCTTATTTTACCATACCCTGGGTGATCGGACTGATCGGACTGATATGGCTGGCACTTACGGCGGCGGTACTTACGGAAGTGCTGGAACTGACGGATCCGGTGACCATTACTGTGGTGAGCGGTCTGTTGGTATCTTTTCCGGCGCTGGCATCTACTTTTGCCTATGTGTTTACCATGGATGGTTACATGCTGGCGTTGTTTCTGGCGGTACTGGCGGTTCTGTTTACGGCGAAATATCCCAGAGGCTATCTGGCCGGTGCAGTGTGTCTGGCATTCAGCATGGGAATCTATCAGGCGTACCTGCCTTTTACGATCCTGCTGTGTGTATATAAGATCCTGCTCTATTTTATGGAGGAAAAAGGCTGGAAAGAAAAGGCGAAATATGTATGCCATTATCTGGGGATGGGAATTGCCGGCGGAGTATTGTATTATGTGATCCTGCAGATCCTGTTGAAGCTGCAGGGCAAGGTGCTGGATACTTATCAGGGGATCAATTCCATGGAGCAGATGGGATCCGGCATGGGAATTCTGGCAACCATCAAGGAAATGTACGTGGATTTCCTGGCATTTACGGTTCACGGCAATGTTCTTGTGAACAATATTTTTTCACTGGCGGCCTGCATTATTTTAGTGGCAACGGTAGTATTTTTAGTGATCCGCAGTATGATTTGGAGAAAATGGTGGAAGAATCCGGCATTTTTCGTTATAATGATTCTGTTGGGCATCAGTATGCCGCTTCTGACCAATGTGATATTGCTCATTTCTCCGAACCTGACCTATCATTTGCTGATGCGATACCAGTGGGTATTGTATCTGATCCTTATGACGGCGTTCGCGGACCGGTATACCGCTGAGGAGAGTCGTACGGACGTGGTATTGCAATGGGCAGCATTGTGTGCGGCGGTGGTATTGGTGTTCGATTATGGAATTTCCGATAATATCGGATATTCCAATCTGGAGAAAAAGTACGAGAAGACGTATGCGTATTGTGTACGTCTGCTGGACCGGATCGAGCAGACTCCCGGATATTATCAGGGGATTCCCATTGCATTGGTGGGAGTCATCGGCTATGATGAATTCCCTACAACGGATATCACGGGGAAGGTTACGGACGGTATGATCGGACTCAGCGGAGATTACCTCATCTATAAGGGAGCGGATTATCAGGCATTTATGCAGAATTATCTGGGGGCAACCCTGAATTTCCTGGATCCCGATACGGTGGGTGAGATCTACATGACACAGGAATACATTGACATGGATACGTTCCCCGGACCGAATGCTACGAAAGTGGTGGATGGGATCCTCTATGTCAAGACAGAGAACTGCGGAAGGGATTAAGAAGATGTCTTTATTGTCAATTGTCTTACCGGCATATAACGAAGAACAAAATATTGCGAATACCGCGAAGGTACTGGGCGAATTGCTGGACCGACACGGGATAGATTATGAACTGGTGTTTATCAGCGACGGTTCCAAGGACGGCACGTTTGACCGGATCCAAGAAGAGGCAGCGAAGAATCCGAGAGTGCGGGGAGCGGAATTCTCCCGGAATTTCGGTAAGGAGGCCGGTATTTTTGCCGGACTGGAGCTGACCACGGGAGATGCCGTGATCGTAATGGATTGTGACCTGCAGCATCCGCCCGAGGTGATCCCTCAGATGTGGGAAAAATGGCAGCAGGGTGCCGAGATCGTGGAGGGCATCAAGTCTGACAGAGGGCGTGAGAGCCTGGGATATAAGCTGTCTGCAGGACTGTTTTATAAGATCATGAGCAAGCTGATCAAAATGGATATGAATGCTTCCTCCGATTTTAAGCTGCTGGACAGAAAGGTGGTCCGGGTCCTGCTGGAATTGCCGGAGCGCAATACCTTTTTCCGGGCACTGACCTTCTGGGCCGGATTTCAGACAGAGACCGTGGAATACGAAGTGCAGGAGAGACAGTACGGACAGAGTAAATGGTCCTTCTGGAGCCTGATGAAGTATGCCATCACCAATGCGACGTCCTTCAGTACCCTGCCGTTACAGCTGGTGACGATCATGGGAATGATATCCATATTTTTCAGCGTGGTACTGGCGATCCAGACACTGGTACGATATATCATGGGGACAGCTGTGGAAGGCTTCACCACTGTGATCCTGTTGATCCTGATCATCGGAGGATTCCTGATGCTGAGCCTGGGGATCATCGGACATTACATTGCCAGAATTTATGAAGAAGTCAAGGGAAGACCCAAATATATTATCAGTCATGTAACGGAAAATGTACCGGGTACAGCGGTGGGAAGCTGGAAGCGGGAGCGCAGGGAAAATTAGAACATAACCAAAGCATATCAGAAAAGAGGATGCATTATGATAGATATTAAATTCAATGTACCGCCTTATGTGGACAAAGCAGCAGATTACATTCAGGAGTGTGTCAAAAATCAGAAGATCTGCGGAGACGGTGAGTATACGAAAAAATGTAACGCCTGGATCGAGGAGAGAACAGGAACCGGCAAATGTCTGCTGACCACTTCCTGTACGCATGCGACGGAGCTGGCAGCGCTTTTGTGTGATATCAGACCCGGAGATGAGGTGATCATGCCTTCTTATACGTTTGTGTCCACTGCGGATGCGTTCGTGCTCCGCGGCGCGATCCCGGTATTTGTGGATATCCGTCCGGATACCATGAACATTGATGAGACATTGATCGAGGATGCGATCACCGAGAAGACCAGAGCCATCGTACCGGTACATTATGCCGGAGTGGCGTGTGAGATGGATACCATCATGGATATTGCAAGGAGACACAATCTGAAGGTGGTAGAGGATGCCGCACAGGGCATTATGGCCACTTATAAGGGAAAGGCACTGGGAACCATCGGTGATTTCGGTGCTTACAGCTTCCATGAGACGAAGAACTACAGCATGGGAGAGGGCGGTGCTCTTCTGATCCGTGATCAAAAGGATGTGGAAGAAGCGGAGATCATCCGTGAAAAAGGAACCAACCGCAGCAAATTCTTCCGCGGTCAGATCGACAAATATACCTGGGTGAATTACGGATCCTCCTATCTGCCCAGTGATATGAATGCTGCCTATCTCTATGCACAGCTGGAGATCGCAGATGAGATCAATGAGGCCAGACTGGCCTGCTGGAACCGCTATTATGAGCAGTTGAAGCCGCTGAAAGATGCCGGGAAGATCGACCTGCCTACCGTACCGGAAGGCTGTGTACACAATGCCCATATGTTCTATATCAAGGCAAGAGACCTGGAGCAGAGGACACGGTTTATCAGCTATATGAAGGAGAACGGCGTGCTGGTCGTATTCCATTACATTCCGCTGCATACCGCTCCCGCAGGGCAGAAATTCGGACGCTTCCATGGGGAGGACCGTTATACCACCAGAGAGAGCGAACGTCTGGCCAGACTTCCCATGTATTACGGACTGACGCTGGATCAGGTAGACTACATCTGTGGTCTGATAAAAGATTTCTTTGAGTTAGAGGAGCAGTAGAATGCAGAAAGCACGCAGGGCGCTTGCGCAGATCGCAGGCAGATTTCTGTTCATAGGGATTTCGGTACAGATCGTACTGGGGATCTGTTGGATGATCAGAGCTTTTGGCATTTTCCCGGAGTTCGGGGACAGTTATCTGTGGCTGAGAGCGGCGGATACTCTTGTATGTGATGATTATATGGGGATCGGATACCCTCTTTTTCTGATGCTCGCAAAAGGGATAGAATCCATAAGTTCTATCCCTTATCCTTTTTTTGTGTACACGGTGCAGATCTTGTTCGCATTTTACAGTGGCGTCGTATTTTTAAAATCCTGTGGCATGACGAAGAAAGTGTGGCTGGTGTGGGGAAGTCTCGGACTTCTGACTTGCCCGTTTGCCCTGCAGTGTCATGTGGCGGTGCTGCCGAATTCTCCGGGATTTTCTTTCCTGCTGCTGGAATTGTCGGTGCTTATGGGGATCCTGCGTCAGGATGCGGATGGCGATGCAGTAAAATTCCCTCTCCGACAGATGTTTACGGCCGGAGTCTGGTGGGCGCTTGGCACAGTGTTTGTCGTGGAGAACCTGTGGCTTGGCCTGGTGCCGCTTGCGGTGGTATGGGTTCTGCATCTGATCCGCGGCAGACAGCTGGGAAAACAGAGAGTGCTGGGAGAACTGGTGCTGCTGGCGGCAGTCGCGGGGATTTTATTCACGGCGGTATCTCTGTGGCAGACGCCCGGCAGTTATGGTAAGGCGGAGAATACGGTGAGTGCGGCAATGATGCGCAGATTTACCTGGTCCCATATGCGGGTGGAAAAAGAATACGACACCTGGCCGGAGGAATTGCGCAGTCTGTACAGCTGGGAGGAAATACAGCAGTCCGGACGGTATGCGGGAACGATGCCGACGGATCTGCAGAAAAAGGCGGAAGAGACACTTGGTGTCAGCGGGGCACAGCAGCTGTTCCGTAAGTACGCTGTCTATCATCTCAAGGCTTATTTTTCCGATAATATACACCAGATCGCATGGGACATGGCTGGATATGTCATGCCGCCCGTGATGCTGCAGCTGTTGCTGAACGGCCGGGGGTATGATTCTTTTTCTGCCAGAAATGTGGATCTGATGATGACCGGAGCTCTGCAGCTGACCAATTTCCTGCTGAAATACAGCAGTGTGTGGTTCCTGCTGGGGAGTATTACGGCACTGCTCGGCGCACTGGCCGGGAAAAAGCGTATCCGGTGGGAGGTCGTGTGTATGTGTGGCATAACGGCGCTTGGCATGGCAGTATGGTACACCATGCAGGATGCGGGATGCTGGGATTATAAAAACGGACTGCTCCCCGGAATGTTATGGCTGGTGGGAATGATCTCGGTGGCATATCATTGTCTGACACAGGAGGAATGATGACAGAACGCAGAAAAATGAAAAAACCGGAAAATGTCTGGTTCCTTTTGGGAGCACTGGCGGTGCTGGCAATGGGAATCCCTTATCTGATACTGGGGAAAGATGCTATATTTGTGTATCACGATCAGCTGGATGGAGAAGTGATCGCTTATCTGCTGCAGGCGAGACATCTGTGGGACGGCAGCGGTATTTTGCCGGAATTTATGAACGGCGCGTCGAGGACCGCTCTTACCATGCCGGCACCGGCCTGCGTATTGTTATACCGTCTGCTGCCTGCGGAGACGGCGCTTGCCTGCATGCAGGTGGCCGGGAGCTTTGTCGGATATGTCGGAATGTTCCTCCTGCTTTGGTGGGCAGCGGAAGATTCCGAAATATTAAGCGGGAGAAAAGGAACGGTAGGTTTCCTGGCGATGACGGTAGGTTGTATGTATGCCTATCTGCCCTTTTTGCCGGTGTACGGATTGTCGCAATACGGACTGCCGATGCTCCTGTATTGTGTACTGCGGCTACGGGAACGGGACAGATCTATTCGCGAGCGGCTGCTGTATTATGCCTATGTAGTATTTTTCGGTGCAAATTCTTCTCTGGTACTGTCCGGATTTGCGGTACTGGGGATCTGGGCCGTAGGGGAGATCATTGCGGCACTGCGCAGAAAGTATTCGACAGCACAGGGGATTGCATGGATTTTACTGCTTCTCACTTATCTGTTGGAGAACGGTGCTCTGTTTTTGCAGATCTTCGGCGTGGGAGAGAGCACGGTTTCACATAAGGCGGAGTATACGCTGACCGCGGTATCTTTTTGGGAACAATGGAAGACGAACCTGTTACAGGGCGGACAACACAGTGTGGATTACCACGGGTGGATCCTGCCCATAGCGGTATTCACGGTGATCGCCGTGATCCGAAGAAGGGCCGTTGACAGTAAAAGAATTTTCCGCTCGCTGGCAATCTCCTGCGGATGTATTGTATTTATAGCAACGGCGGCCGCACTGTGGGACAGCGGGATCGGTGTGAGCCTGCGCTCCGGCTGGGGAGCGTTGAAGGGATTTCAGGCCAACCGTGTTTTGTGGCTGAGCCCCTGCCTGTGGTATTTTGCTCTGGGATGCTGCCTTTTGCTGCTGCTGCGGCAGCTCTGCGAGAAACGGTGCGTGAGGAATGTGATCCTGTTCACAGTTACAATGATTCTCACCGTGACGACTGCGGAACAGATTCTCCTTCAGAGCAATCTGAAACCGAATCTGCAAAAGACAGTGAACCGGGAGTACGGAGCTATGAGCTTCCGGGATTATTATGCCATAGATGTACTGGATCAGGTGCAGGAATATATTTATGACAATTTCGGGGAGCGGCCGGAAGATTACAGAGTGGTCAGCTTAGGGATCGATCCGGCGGCGGCATTATATCATGGATTTTACTGCCTGGACGGATATTCCAATAATTATTCCCTGGAATATAAACACCGTTTCCGGGAGATCATAGCGCCGGAGCTTGCCAAGAGCGAGTACCTCGAGGATAATTTCGACCACTGGGGGAACCGCTGTTATCTGTTTAGTGCGGAATGCCCCGGATATTATACGATTCAAAAGGGTGGATTCTATTTTCAGAACTATGAGATCGACACGGAACGCCTGAGAGAGCTGGGAGGCACTTATCTGCTGTCGGCAGCGTATATCGATCATAGCGAGAATACGGGACTGGAACCGGTGAGAGAGGAAGCATTTGAGACAGAGGACAGTTATTACCGCATCTATCTCTATCGGATCATGGAAAAATAGTCCGGCGACAAAATGGATTCGCGATTCCTCCGACGAAAGGAATCGTCTGTGGAATGGAGATTAGTATGATGGAAAGCAGCAGATGGAAAAAAATCCTGCCGGAGCTTCTGGCAGTTATCTTATGTCTGGGGATCATGTGCGTGGGCATCAGTCTGAAAGAGGGCTACCACATGGATGAACTTTTAAGCTTTGAGCTGGCCAATGCCAGATACAATCCCTGGATCGTACCCACACAGCCGGAGGGACGGCTGGCGAAGTTCGTGAGGGAGGAAATTCAGGGAGACAGCTTCCCGGAGACGGTGTCCAATCTGACGGAGACGGTAAAAGATGTACTTCAGAACCGGAGGAACAGTAAGCTTCTGTCATATAAAGCGGATGTCTATGAGGAACCGGTATGGATCTCGGCGGAGCAGTTCCGGGATTATGTGACCGTGGACGGTGACGATGCCTTTGATTATCTGTCGGTTTATTTTAATGTGAAAGATGACAATCATCCGCCGGTACATTTTATGCTGCTGCATACCATGAGTTCCCTGTTCGGTGGGACGCTGTCACCGTGGCTGGGATGTTTCATCAACCTGGTCTGCCTGGGCATCACGTTGTGGCTGTTACTGCGACTGGGCAGACAGCTTGCGGATATTTTTTCCATGCGGGAAAGGGGCAGACAGCTGGGAATTCTGGCAGTGCTGCTGTATGGACTCAGTACGGGAGCACTGGCAACGGTACTGCTGATCCGGATGTACGGACTGTTGTCCTGTCTGTGTGTGGCGTTGCTTTCTGTGCATGTGGAGAAGTGGAAGGACCATGGATTCGACCGGAAAAATAAAGGCCTGATCGCTGTTACGGTACTGGGATTTTTATCACAGTATTTTTTCCTGTTTTATTGTATCCTTCTGGCAGCGGTTACGGCAGCCGGACTGTTGTGCGGTAAGAGAACGAGAGAACTGTGGATCTATATCCGTTCAATGATCCTGGCGGCAGTGATCGGTCTTGCGCTGTTTCCTTTTGCGGTAGCGGATGTATTTTCCAGTGGAAGAGGCACCGAGGCGCTGGATAATCTGGCTTCCGGGTTCTCCGGTTACGGGGCGAGACTTCTAAGCTTTGCTAAAATTGTGGCAGACCGGACGGTAGGTGGACTGTTACTTGCTGCGGCATGTCTCGCAGGAGTGGTTCTGGCGGTGACCGCAGGCTGGCATAAATATCAGGAATATCGGGAATATCGCAGGGACGGGGCTGAGAAGGCAGGACAGAATGTGGGACCGAATGCGGGACCGAACGCGGGAATCCTGAGTCTGCTGATCGTACCGGTGATCGGTTATTTTCTGCTGGCATCCAGAATGTCACCTTATCTTGTGGACCGTTATGTGATGCCGTTGTTTCCGCTGGCTGCGTTATTACTGGCGCTGTTATTGTGTTACCTGGGCAAGAAGCTTTCGGAGGTATGCAGATGGACAGAACAGGCAACGGGAATCTGCCTGATCGTATGGATCGTGGCGGTGCAGGGACTGCGGCTGGCCGGCTATGATGGGGAATATCTCTATCGGGGATACGGACAGCAGGAACAATTGGCGGAGGAATATGCGCTTCTTCCCTGTATCTGTGTCTATGCGGGAGTCGGGTATTATGAGAATCTTCCGGAATTCATGCATTATGACAGCACTCTGTTAGTGACGGCAGAGGAACTGGCGGATCGTAAGGATGTAGCGTCGGTACAGTCCCTGGACCGGGTTGCGGTACTGATCAAACCCGGAGTGGAAGAGAGCTCAGTGATCTCCGTAATGCAGGAAAAATACGGCCTGGAACCGGAGGAAGCATTGCTTTCCGAAGGGGTACACGGCGATAAGATCTATCTGTTTGTAAAAACATCTGAAAACGTAAAACGAGAGTAAAGCTTGGAAATGAGAAATATGTTCATGACGTTTTGAGCCTGAATGAAGCGAAAGGAATGAATATAAAAATGATCGTAGTTCGTCTGATATGGCTGGCGGTACTGACGCTGGCACTTCCCATGTGGGTGGGCCACTGTTTCGCAGCTGTGGATAAATCTCATAAAAATGCAGTATTCCTGTGGATAAGCGGACAGATGTTACTCTGGGCCGGATTTCAGGTGATCTGCGTTCCGGTGATCCTTTTGGAGGGGCGATTTCGGCATGTTATGATCGGATATTCGGTATACCTTCTGGTATTACTTGTGCTGGCAACGGTATTTTGGTTCCGGAATCCCCGGGGACTGCGTCCGGTGCGGCAGGAGAAGACAGCGAAGTCAGAGAAGACAGAGGTTCTGCTCTGGGTGATTTTTGCTGTGCTATTATTGATACAGCTGGTGCTGGCGGTCGGGATGGTATATGGGGACGGCGATGATGCTTATTATGTGGCAATCTCTACGGCGGCACAGGAATCCGGGAAAATGTACCAGAAGATTCCTTATACCGGCATGAATACCGAACTGGATGTGCGGCACGGACTGGCACCTTTTCCCATCTGGATCGCATGGCTGGCGCGGATGACCGGGATCTCCACCGTAGTGGTGGCCAAAACATTGCTGCCGGTGGTGCTGATCTCTATGACATATGGCGTATTTTATCTGCTGGGAAGCAGGATCCTGTTTTCCGGGCAATCGGTTCCGCTGTTTCTGATCTGCACGGAAGTGTTGGTAATGTTCGGCGATTATTCTTTTTATACCGTGGAGAATTTCATGATCGCAAGAAGCAGACAGGGAAAGGCGGCTTTGGGAAGTATTTTGATCCCGATGATCTTCTTCCTGCTGCTTTGGCTGTTCCGCAGACTGCAGGAGGAGAAAAAGATCACAGTCGGATTCTGGATGCTGTTGGGAGCGGTGATGATTTCCTGTTGTCTGGCAAGTACCATGGGAGCGTTGCTGGCCTGTATGCTGATGGGAGTGGCCGGGATCTGCGGAGCTGTCTGCTATAAGAGATTTCGGTTATTGCTGCCCCTCGCCGCCTGTTGCATTCCCTGTGTGATCTATGCGGGAATGTATCTGCTGCTGGGATAAGGGAGGATGGAAATGGAAGCGTTGAAGCTGTTTCAGGAATATATGGGAACGGGACTGATCATGATCTGGTTCCTGGTGAGCCTGTTATATCTGTGGGTGACAGAGAAGAGAAAACATATCCGCATCCTGTTTGTCTATGTACCGTTGGTATTGTTGCTAGTCTTCTTCAATCCGTTGGTTGCGAAGATCATATCCAGACTGGCGGATGGAGAAATTTATTACCGGATTCTGTGGCTTCTGCCGGTGACACCGGTTGTTGCATTCACTGCGGTCAGTCTCTGTGGAAAGCTGAGGGGATATCTGAAATATGTGGGGATAACGGCCGTACTGATCCTGTTTATGCTGTCCGGAAGCCTGATCTACCGCAATCCCTATTTTCAAAAAGCAGAGAATGTCTATCATGTACCCCAGAGTGTAGTGGATATCTGTGATGCCATTGAAGTCCCGGGCCGGGAGGTCATGGCAGTGTTCCCCGGGGAGCTTTTACAGTATGTCCGCCAGTACAGCAATCTGGTGTGTATGCCTTATGGCCGCAATATTGTCGTAAGCAAGTGGACGGTACAGAACGATCTCTACGATGTCATGGAGCAGGAGACCATAGACGCCGGCGAACTGGCGACACTGGCCCGCGAAGAGCAATGTGCGTATATTATCCTGCCGGAGACGAAGACACTGTTCGGGAAACTGGAAGACCTAGAATATGAAGAGTTCGGGAGAATGCACGGATACGTCATCTATAAAGATGCTACCGTGGATCTGTATTACTTTATGAAATAAATTGAGAGTTACGAGCCATGCAAAAATAGAACGGAATACCTCGGTGGGAGCTTGCTCACACAAGAGGTTATTTCGTTCTATTTTTATACGGCGACAGCCGTCAATGAAATAAATGTGGAGCGCCCTTTGCGACACATTTATGAATTGGGTGCATGGCTCGTAACGTAGGGTTGCCGTAAAATCCACGAACTCCCGGAGCATGCGATACACATGTCTCGATGTAAGGTCTCCGGATGTGAATTTTCTACGAAAAGTGATGAGTAGTTCTCGTCATGACGGGGCCGCCTACAGTCGACATCCATGTCGACAATCGGCTGACGCGGACATCGTGTCCGCTTTCCCCCTGTCTTTCAGCACTTTTCTAGAAAATATCAACATCCTCCGACAAACATCTTCGACATGTCACCGCATACTCCGGGAATTCTGCGTTTTGGAATATAAAGCTTTCGTGTTATACCTTCGTTTTTCACGATTTGGGTATCTGCGATAGAATAAGCTTCGCATACCCTCAAACTATCCACAGCGTGGGTATCAGAAGCCAAACAAGCTTCGCATACCCTCAAACTTTTCTCAGTGTGGGTATCAGCAACAAAACAAGCTTCTCATACCCATAAACTTTTCACAGCGTGGGTATCAGCAGCAAAACAAGCTTCGCATACCCTCAAACTTTCCCTAACGTGGGTATCAGCAACAAAATAAGTAACTCATACCCATAAACTATTTACGCTGAGGCGGAAGAAGGGCACAGAGAAGCTTGCTCCTGTCACCTGTGCCCACGTTGAGGCAGAAGAAGGGCACAGAGAAGCTTGCTCCTGTCACCTGTGCCCACGCTGAGGCAGAAGAAGGGTACAGAGAAGCTTGTTCCTGTCACCTGTGCCCACGTTGAGGCAGAAGAAGGGCACAGAGAAGCTTGCCCCTGTCACCTGTGCCCACGCTGAGGAGGAAGAAGGGTACAGAGAAGCTTGCTCCTGTCACCTGTGCCCACGTTGAGGCAGAAGAAGGGCACAGGAGGAGTTCGTCTAGCCGGTGGCAAGCCTGCGTTAACAATGCAAGTACAATACTGCTCCTACATAGGACTTTACTGCTTCAGCAGCATAAAACTGATTTCAGGCAGTAAAGACCGGAACATCAAAGCAAAAAAATACCACCCGGAAAAGACAGCAAAGTCATCCGGGTGGCAGAAGTATGCGATCAACGATTCTATTTATTATTCCTGTGAAGCGTAACCCTTGGAATAGTAGTTCAGGAAGTATTCAAAGCGTTTGGCAATGAGCTTTCGTCCTTTTACGTTCAGATGCAGGTTATCGGTCAGGTATTCCTTGGCATTATCTTCTGTAATACTTCCGTACAGGTTATCCATAAAGGAAACACTGTGAAGGTTGGAGGAATAACATTCTTTGATCACATAAGTGGATAAAACATCGCGACCATTATAAATATAGATATCCGAACTTACATAATTGCCATCCTCATCTATTGCATATGCGTAAGTAGGAGACATTACAATAATACGGATCTGCGGATACAGACGCTGCAGGACTTCGAGGCTTGCCTCCAGATTGCCGGTGAACTGCGTGGGATCCGTAGGATTGTCATCATTATACATAGCATTTCCCATCAGATAATCGGTGGCATCATACATGATCGCCACGGTATCAATGGTGTTGAAATCCAAAGTTTTCAGAGTGTTTACGACTTCTTCCGCTTCGGGTGGAGTCTTGTCACCCAAAGCTTCTGCAGCATCATTGTAATAGCCGTCCAGGGGAACTCCGGCGGCCAGATTCACCAGCCAATACAGACAGTAAGCATCCATAGGGGCAAGGGTGGAATCAAAATTGGTGTGTTGCGCGGCCAGATAACTTCCGCTGATGGAACAGTTGTATACGGTAGCACCGGTCTCCTTGGCAATCAGGCTGGCCAGATTGTCGGAAGAACCGCGGTCATCGGCAAAGGGTGCATTTCCGAACACGACAATATTAGAAGCATCGTTTACTATCATTTTACCGTTCTCATCGGTCAGGGGGAGGATAGAATCCCAGCTGTCATCATAGGATCCCTGTCCATCCTTGAAAATATCCGACTGGCTTACCCGCTGTCCCCAATGCGTAATGCGATAACCAAGCAGGCCTACCACCACAAGCAATACCAGGGCAAAAAGGACATGAAGATTCAGAAAACGCCGGATGCCCTTAGGAGCGGGATGTTCCTCTTCCTCCTCTTCCCAGTTATTTTCTTCATATTCATCATCCGGATTTCCTTCGAAATCATCGGAAATATCGGATTTTCCAAAATCTGTGTCTTGCACAGTTTCATTTTCCAGGTCTAGAATCTCAATATCAGGTATGTCATTCACGTGTTCGTCTCGTTTCATTCCATCTCTCCGTTTCAAGTATCTGTTTTTAAGTGGTAAAAAGAGTTATTCTGATTTTACTATTATACGGAAAGAAAGTCCACAATATTAGAAAGATTTAAGAAATTCTGAAGAAATGGACGAACAGCTTGAAGCGGCGGAAATAGAATGTTATAATGTTACGGAATTGTTACACTGAAGTACATTGAAGAATTATGAGCAGAAGGGATAGATAAAATGAAAAAATTATTTAACCATACAAAACGTCCGGACCGTAACTGGGAAGAAGACGTACAGGATGGTTACGATTGGGATGAAGAGCAGGACGGCGAAGAGTACTATGCCGACGACGAGGAGTATATCGGAGACGAGGACGGCGAAGAGTACTATGCCGACGACGAGGAGTACACCGATGAAGAGCAGGACGGCGAAGAGTACTATGCCGACGACGAGGAGTACACCGATGAAGAGCAGGACGGCGAAGAGTACTATGCCGACGACGAGGAGTATATCGGAGACGAGGACGGCGGAGAGTACTATGCCGACGATGAGGAGTACACCGGAGAAGAGGACGGCGGAGAGTACTACGCCGACGACGAGGAGTACACCGGAGAAGAGGACGGCGAAGAATATTACGCCGACGATGAGGAGTACACCGGAGAAGAGGACGGCGAAGAGTACTATGCCGACGACGAGGAGTATATCGGAGACGAGGACAGCGAAGAATATTACGCCGACGATGAAGAGTACTATGCCGACGATGATATGGCACCTGCTCGTGGCGGTAAACGGAAAAAGAGTAAAAAGCAGGGTGGCAATAAAATAGCTGCTATCTGGACCAAATTCCTGAACATGAGCACCATGGACCGCATTATGACGGCAACCGGTGTGGCAGTGCTGATCCTGGCCATTGTGACAGGCAGTGTATATGCCAGCGCACGTATGGTGGATCATCAGGTATCGGAGTTCGTCAGTGTGGGCAGCCAACTGGACGGCATCCAGATGATCGGTGAGCAGGGTATGCTGGCAGTGGCAGATGCAAAGCTTGCGAAGATCGCAGCAGCCAATGCAGTCGATGATGAGAATGAGGAACAAAAAGAATATGATGAGGCCGAGTATACCAACGGTGGTACCGTTGAACTGGAACTGGTCTCCGTGCAGAAGGATCTAAAGATCAAATTTACCAATAAAAAGAGCGGTAAACTGATCTCCAATGTACCTTTCAGCGTGACGATCACGGATCCCAAAGGTAAATCTGATACCTGGACCGATGATGACATGGACGGTATTATCTACAAGAAGGGCATTACCCCCGGCAACTATACGGTAGCGGTAAATACCCTGACCGATGAAAAATATAAGGATTACACACTGCCTACCGGTACCCAGAAGGTAGAAGTCAGAAAGGATATCGCTTATAAAAAGGTCGATGTGGCAAACGAGATCAAGAAGGAATCCGAGGTCAATGCGGCAAAAGAGGACACCATGAAAAATGATACTGTGGTGGAGTCTATTCTGGAAGATACCGTGCAGTGGGTAGAAAGTAAGAAATTACCTCCTACTTATAGAGAGGTAACAAAGGATACCGTGGTAAATCCGGAAAAACAGACGGCTTACAGCGGAAGATTCCTGCGCATAGCAAATGAAAAGATCAGTATCACGGTAGGAGAGACCAAGCAGCTGAATCCGCCGGCAGGAGCCACGGTTGTTAGCTGGAGCAGCGATAATGCAGGGGTTGCCAGTGTAAATAATGGTGTGATTACCGGCGTGAAGGCAGGTGGACCTGTAACGATCACATGTACGTATACGGAGGCTGGCAGTGCTACACCGACTCCTACACCTACACCGACGCCTACACCTACACCGACGCCTACACCGACACCGACACCGGAGACAACCCCAATAACACCGGAGACGACCCCAACAACACCGGAGACGACCCCGACAACACCGGCTCCGGCAGAAACGCCCGGTACACCTACAGGAGGAACAGGGGAAGGTGGCTCCTCAGGTGAGTCGCAGGCGGCTGCGCAGTCCATGGGAGGCGGCATCCTTCCGACAGCAAATGCACAGGTAGGAAGCACGCAGAAGACCTATACCTGGGAAGTTACCGTTACGGAAGCCAAAAAGCCGACCGCTGTTTTGGAACCGGCATCCCTGAACGTAGAAGCAGGAAAAGAAGCAACAGCACAGGTTAAAGTTACAAATTTCACAGGTGCAACTTATAAGATCACTGCAAATTCCAATGATAAAGCAGCCACTGCGGCGGTAGATGCAAACGGTAAGATCACAGTGAAAGGTGTAGCAGCCGGTGATGCGAAGATCACAGTCACCGTAACGATGGGAACTGAGACTAAGACACTGGATCTGGCAGTGAAGGTCACTAATGGAATCAAGATTACTTTGGATAAGACAGCTGTAACCGTTTATCCGAAATCTACGGCTGCTGTAACAGCCTCTGTCAGCGGAAGCGGAACCATAACGGCAGATTCCGGAGATAAGAATATTGCCACGGTAGCTGTAAGTGGCAAAACGATCACCGTTACCGGTGTGAAAAAAGGAACCGCAACCATCACTGTCACATATAAGGAGGGCAGCGCGGAAGCAAAAGCCACCTTTACAGTTACGGTAGCGGGCGATGTGAATCCCAGAGAGGATACAAAAACACCGTTAAAGGATACCAGCGGCAGACAGCTGTATGTATCCATCGGTGACAACCAATACCGGGCGGCAGCGTATGCGGATTATTACACTGCCACCAAGTTCTTCCTCATGGAGGAGGCCAGATATACCGGCTGGCAGACGTTAGACGGTAAGGTATATTTCTTCAAGGCAGACGGCAGCAAGGTGACCGGTGAGCAGGTCATCCAGGGTGCAAAATATAACTTCGCAAGTGACGGGTCCCTGGTAGTGGGATCGGGCACTATGGGTATTGATGTGTCCAAGTGGAACGGCAGCATTGACTGGAATGCGGTTAAGAATTCCGGAGTGAATTATGTGATCATTCGTGTGGGATACCGCGGATCATCCCAGGGAGCATTGATCGAGGATCCCAAGTTCAAGACTAACATTAAGGGAGCTACGGCAGCGGGCCTTAAGGTAGGTGTATACTTCTTCACACAGGCAGTGGATGAGGTAGAAGCAGTACAGGAAGCATCCATGGTACTGGACCGCATCAGCGGATATAAGATTTCTTATCCGGTATTCTTGGATGTGGAAGGCAGCGGCGGAAGAGGCGATGCCATCGATTCTGCTACCAGAACCGCAGTCTGCAAGGCATTCTGCAACACGATCAAGAATGCAGGATATACTCCCGGTGTCTATGCCAACAAAACATGGCTGACATCCAAGATGGATGCAGGCGCTCTGAGCGGTTATAAGATCTGGCTGGCACAGTATGCCAAGACCCCGACCTATACCGGAAGATATGATCTGTGGCAGTACAGATCCGACGGAAAAGTCAGCGGCATCAGCGGCAAAGTCGATTTGAATATCAGCTACCTGGGATATTAAGATTTGCAATAAAGCCCAGACCGACTGCTCGCAGGCAGGTCTGGTGCTTTATTAGCAAATCAAACACACATGAGCAAGTAGGACGATAGTCCGGAATGCGAATGGGTGTCACGGATTCGAGAGCACGAAGTGCGGAGAAGCCGTGTTAATATTTACAATGAACAGCCGGTGAGACTGCTCGCAGGCGGTTCTGGTGCTTTATTAGCAAATCAAACACACATGAGCAAGTAGGACGATAGTCCGGAATGCGAATGGGTGTCACGGGTTCGAGAGCACGAAGTGCGGAGAAGCCGTGTTGATATCCGGTTTCTTTTATGGTAAACTAGCACTATCTATAGCAAAATGCGCACACCTGCGCAGAACGGAGAGAAAATGAGAACTTATCTGGTAACAGGCGGTGCCGGTTTTATCGGTTCCAACTACATTCATTACATGTTCAAAAAATACGATAACGAGATCCGTATCATTAATGTGGATGCCCTGACCTATGCGGGAAACCTGGAGAATCTCAAGGATGTGGAGAAGCGTGATAATTACACTTTCGTGAAGGCAAATATCTGCGACAAGGAAGCCATCAGCAAAATTTTCGCGGAGAACGATATTGACCGCGTGGTACATTTCGCAGCCGAAAGCCATGTAGACAGAAGTATCCGCAACCCGGAGATCTTCGTACAGACCAACGTGCTGGGTACCGCAGTGATGTTAAACTGTGCCAAGGCAGCCTGGGAGCTTCCGGACGGCAGCTTCAAGGAGGGCAAAAAGTTCCTGCATGTATCTACGGATGAGGTCTACGGATCTCTTCCCGATGATGACAATGCTTTCTTCTATGAGACCACGCCTTACGATCCCCACAGCCCTTACTCCGCAAGTAAGGCAAGCTCGGACATGCTGGTGAAGGCATACATGGATACCTATCATTTCCCTGCCAATATCACCAACTGCTCCAACAATTACGGTCCTTTCCAGTTCCCCGAGAAGCTGATCCCTCTGATCATCAACAATGCCCTTCACGGCAAGAAGCTTCCGGTATACGGAGACGGCAAAAATGTCCGCGACTGGCTGTATGTAGAGGATCATGCGAAGGCCATCGACATGGTACAGGAGCAGGGAAGACTGTTCCAGACTTACAATATCGGCGGACACAACGAGAAGCAGAACATCGAGATCATCCATATTATCATCGAGACCTTACAGGAGATGCTTCCCGATTCCGATCCCCGCAAGGCACATATCAACAATGATCTGATCACTTACGTGGAAGACCGTAAGGGACATGACAGAAGATATGCGATCGCGCCGGACAAGATCAAGGCAGAGATCGGCTGGTATCCCGAGACCATGTTCAAGGAAGGCATCCGCAAGACCATCGCCTGGTACTTCGAGCATGAAGACTGGATGAACAATGTGACCAGTGGCGATTACCAGAAATACTACAATGAAATGTATGAGGAAAAGTAAAGAATATCTGCTAAATGGGAACGATGAACGTCGTTCCCATTCGGTGTGTTAAAAAACAAGTATTTTAAGGAGGTTTTTATGAAAGGAATTATACTGGCGGGAGGTTCCGGAACCAGACTTTATCCCCTGACAAAAGCAATATCCAAGCAGATCATGCCGGTGTACGATAAACCGATGATCTATTATCCCCTGTCAACCCTGATGCTGGCAGATATCAGAGAGGTGCTGATCATTTCCACCCCGAGAGATCTTCCGGTATTCAAAGAGTTATTGGGAGACGGCAGCCAGCTGGGCATGCGTCTCGAGTATGCGGTGCAGGACAAACCCCGTGGCCTCGCGGATGCTTTTATCATCGGAGCGGAATTCATCGGTAACGACAGAGTGGCACTGGTACTGGGAGATAATATTTTCTACGGGCAGAGCTTTTCGGCAGTGCTTCGTAAAGTAGCCGCCAGAGAAAAAGGCGCGACCATCTTCGGTTATTATGTGCGCGATCCCAGAGAATACGGCGTAGTGGAGTTCGATGAGAACGGCAAGGCACTTTCTATCGAGGAGAAGCCGGAGCATCCCAAGAGCAATTATGCAGTTCCCGGACTGTATTTCTATGATAACGATGTAGTGGAGATCGCGAAGAACGTAAAGCCCTCCGCAAGAGGTGAGATCGAGATCACCAGTATTAATAACGAGTACCTGAACAGAGGAACTCTGCAGGTAGAGACTCTGGGTCGTGGATTCGCATGGCTGGATACCGGCAATCACGATGCACTTCTGGATGCGGCAGATTTCGTGGCAGCGTTCCAGAAGAGACAGGGATTGTATATTTCCTGTATCGAGGAGATCGCTTTCAAACGTGGATTTATTGATAAAGAGCAGCTGCTGGCACTGGCAGAGCCGCTGCTGAAGACGAATTACGGTAAATATCTGGTAGAGGTAGCAAATGGACTCTAAGCTGCGGAAAATGGGGATCCTGGCCTCCATGGCGGTGATCCTGCTGGTGGCACTGGCGGTAATGTATGTGAACAGGGAACAACTGTCCCCCACATCCGGCCAGAACACGGCGGTGTCCGGAGCGCAGAATGCAGGTGACGGCGAAGCAGTGGATCCCGTGCCGGAGGGCACCGGGGAGACGGACACCGCGGAAGCGGATGGCAGGATCGGCAATGACCTGAAAGCCTTTTTAAAAGATAATACTTTTTTTGATCCGGATGTGAATCCGATCCTGGAGGCGGCGAAAGATAACAGCCACCGCCTGTCACTGGTGGCGACTTCCGTGGAAAAGGATCTGCGTATCCAGATTGTGGACAATGAAGGTGTACCGGTGACCGGAGAGAGTTTCTATGTCCGGGTGGACGGTCTGGGAGATTACAAGGATCTGGATCAGGACGGCGTGATCTACATTGCTGATCTGGATTCCGGCGATTATTATATGGAACTGTTACCCATCGAAGGATATAAAGTTCCCATCACCGAGACCAAAGTGCATGTAAAAGAAAAAGTGGAATATCTGGCCATTGATGATATTTCTCTGTTGATCAAGACAGAGGATGAAGTCGATGCGGATGCCGAGGACAGTGCTGTGGCAGGAGCTTTGGCAGATGCGGACAAGACCGAGATCCAAAAGCTGCAGACTACATCCGGCAATGCGAAGGTCGGCATCGATGTGTCCAAGTGGAACGGCACTATCGACTGGGATAAGGTGAAAAATGCCGGAGTACAGTTTGCCATCGTTCGTGCGGGCTACCGCGGTTCGGTTACGGGAAGTCTGGTGGAGGATCCACAGTTTGTCGCCAACATGAAAGGTGCAACAGCCGCTGGGATTCCGGTGGGCGTGTACTTTTTTACCCAGGCTACAGATGAGAAAGAGGCGGTGGAAGAGGCTTCTGCCGTGCTGGAGCTGATCCGTGATTTCCAACTGAGCTATCCTGTATTTATTGATACGGAGGGTGCCGGAGGAAACGGCCGGGCGGACGGACTGGATGCGGAGACCAGAACCCTGGTATGTGAGGCTTTTTGCCGGACGGTAGAAAATGCCGGATATACAGCAGGCGTCTATGCCAGCCGCAACTGGTACAACAATAATCTGCAGACCGCCAGACTGGAGAATTATCATATCTGGCTTGCGGAGTACCGCAGTGTGCCGTTATATCAGGGATATTACAAGACCTGGCAGTATACCTCCAAGGGAAAAGTGGACGGTATCGAAGGCAGAGTCGATATAAATATCACCTATGAATGAAAATAATAAAGAGTGAGGATGAAATAAATGGGCAAGATAACAGTAGAAACATGTGAAATCGAAGGATTGAAGATCATTACCCCCACGGTATTCGGTGATGCCAGAGGGTATTTCATGGAGACTTATAATTACAATGATCTTAAAGCAGCGGGAATCCCGGAAGTGTTTGTACAGGATAATCAGTCTGCTTCTAAAAAAGGAGTTCTCAGAGGACTTCATTTTCAGAAGCATTTTCCGCAGGACAAGCTGGTACGTGTGATCCGCGGAGAAGTCTATGATGTGGCTGTGGATCTGCGGGAAGGCTCCAAGACTTTCGGGCAGTGGTATGGTGTACTTTTGTCTGAGGAGAACAAGAAGCAGTTCTTTATTCCGAAAAATTTCGCGCATGGATTTCTGGTACTGTCCGATTACGCAGAGTTCTGCTACAAATGTACCGATTTTTATCATCCGGATGATGAGGGCGGTATTGCATATAACACGCCGGATATCGGTGTGGAATGGCCCATCCCCGAAGGTATGGAACTGACATTATCCGAGAAGGATACCAAGTGGGGCACTCTGGAACAGTACATGAAGGAAAAAGAGCATGAAAAAAAGTGTGAAAATCAGTAAGAAAACAGGTATTGCCCTGTTCGTGACAGCGGCAGTGATCATGGCTCTGCTCATCGTGTTCCATAAGAATCCGGGACCTGCTGTGGATCAAAGCCAGGAGCTGGCGAAAAAGATCATCTCCTGCGTTGTCATTGCGGCGGCATGCTTTGCGTTTATCCACTGGTACGATAAATTTACAGGACTGCCGGTAGAGTTATTCCAGAATAGACATCTGATCTGGAAGCTGGCGAAAAACGATTTTAAAAAGAGATATGCAGGTTCTTACCTGGGCGCGGTCTGGGCGATGGCACAGCCGGTGGTAACCGTGGCGATGTATTACATCGTCTTCGACAAGATCATGGGAAATACCAGCACACCCCTGCGGGAGGGCGTGGAAGTGCCTTTTGTACTTTTCCTGACAGCGGGACTGGTGCCCTGGTTCTACTTCAGTGAGGCACTGAACAACGGCACCAATGCACTCTTAGAGTACAACTATCTGGTGAAAAAAGTAGTATTTAAGATCAGCATCCTGCCGATCATCAAGATTATTGCGGCTACTTTTATCCATGTATTTTTCGTGTGTCTCCTGTTGATCGTAGCGGCTATTTACGGCTATTACCCCACAATCTACACTATACAGATCATTTATTACAGTTTTTGCCTGTTTATATTTGTGCTGGCACTCAGCTACACCACGTGTGCGGTAGTGGTGTTTTTCCGGGATCTGTCCCAGATCATCAGCATCGGATTGCAGATCGGCATGTGGGCCACTCCGATCTTATGGAATCTGGACGCGCTGTCTCCGGAGTGGATCATGATCCTGAAGCTGAATCCGCTGGTCTATATCGTGAATGGCTACCGCAGTGCGATCTACGAGAAAGAATGGTTTTTCCGGGATTTCTTCTCCACGATGTATTTCTGGATCGTGACGGTGGTATTGTTCGGACTGGGTGCTGTGATCTTTAAGAGACTGAAAGTGCATTTCGCAGATGTGCTATAGTACGATGGATTGTTACAATTCCGAGAGCTCAAGGAACGGGGGACTGCATTACGGAACTGTTGTGGGGGAAACAGAAAGGGTGAAAGTAATTGAAGGGTGCTCTTGAAAAGTTAAGAAAAATATTGTTATGGAAGCCGGGCAGGGTACTGCTGGCAGTGGGCTGTTGCGGACTGCTGTTGTTAGCACTGATCCCACTGTTTCGACTGACGATTTATGCGGTTCCTTATTATGACGACTATAACTTTGGAAGATTTGCCAGAGCTGCCATAGAGCAGGAGCAGTCGAAATGGGCGGCAATCTCCGGTGCACTGGATTGTTCCAGAACCCAGTGGTATGCATGGCAGGGAACGTATTCTTCTATTTTTTTCATGACACTGATGCCGGCTGTCTGGGGAGAACAGTATTATTTCTTAGGACCGGTGTTCATTCTGTTACTGCTTTTGGCGGGAAGCATGGTGTTTACCCACGTGATCCTGCGGAAAGTCTTCCGAATGGAGAAATGGAGCAGCCTGGCAATTCAGGCAGTGATCACCATAGCGGAATTTATGTTTATCTATTCCGCGCAGAGCGGCTTCTACTGGTATAACGGCGGGATCCACTATGTGGGAATGCATGGCTTCGGACTTTTGTTTTTGTCTGTGGCCATCTGCCTGGAGAGAGCAGAGGGCAGAACCGCGAAAGGTCTGTTATTCACTGCATCGGTTCTGCTTGCCATGATTACGGCGGGAAGCAATTTCGTCACGGCATTGCAGGGATTATTGTGTCTTCTGACCATCCTTCTGGTCAGCGTGGTAGTGGAACGGCGCAGGACGGGGCTGTGGCTGTTGCCGTCTACACTAGTGTATATCATAGGCTTCGGCCTGAATGTGGCGGCTCCGGGAAATTCCGTACGTGCCCGCAGTTATGTGGGCTGGGGTTACGGACCGCTGGAGTCCATCGGCAGATCATTTTTGGAAGCCGTGAAACACATTCCGGAATATACCGGACCGGTGGTTCTGATGGTGATGTTATTGTTGGTACCTATGATCTGGCAGGCAGTGAAAAGCACGGATTACCGTTTTCGTTATCCGGGGATCGTACTCGCCTTGTCCTTCTGTCTGTATGCGACCGGCTATACACCGAGCCTGTATTCCCTGGGACATGCGGGACTGTCCAGAACTCTGAATGCAGTAAAGATCACGTATTTCATGTTGTTGTTTTTAAATGAGATCTATTGGTGTGGCTGGCTTAGACAGATACTGGAAAAAAGGACGGATAAGTCTGCACAGAAGCTGTCTGCACGAAATGGGGCAGCGGTCTGGTGGTATTATGTGATCATCGGTGTGATGTGTCTTATGATGTTTAAGGTATCACCTAATCAGGCGGGTCACTATTCTTCCTACGGAGCCTATTATTATGTGCACACCGGGGAGGCTTATAATTTCCATCAGGAATATCTGGAGCGGGTGGCAATTCTGTCCGGGCCGGAAAAAGAAGTGCAGCTGCCGGCCTATCAGTTCCGCCCGTGGTTTTTGTGCATGGGAGAAATCTCCGAGAATGCGGACAATGAGGCCAACCGTTCTCTGGCCATGTGGTACCATAAAGACAGTGTAACACTGAAAGAAAAGGATTAAGACATTATGCAGGATAAGAGAAAACTGGCAATTGAAGTTGATAATGTCCAGAAAATCTATAAATTATATGATAAACCTTCGGACCGTCTGAAGGAAGCTTTCGGATTCGGTAAAAAGACCAAACATAAGCTCCACTATGCCCTGAAAGGCGTGAGTATGAAGATCTATCAGGGGGAAACCGTGGGAATCATCGGTACCAACGGTTCCGGTAAGTCCACCATCCTGAAGATCATCACCGGAGTATTGAATCCGACTTCCGGACGGGTGCTGGTCAACGGGCGTATCTCCGCTCTGCTGGAGCTGGGTGCCGGCTTCAATATGGAATACAACGGCATCGAGAATGTCTATCTGAATGGTACCATGATGGGATTTTCCGAAAAAGAGATCGAGGCAAAGCTGCCGGAGATCTTAAGCTTTGCGGATATCGGAGATTATGTCTATCAGCCGGTAAAGACCTATTCCAGCGGTATGTTCGTCCGCCTGGCGTTTGCAGTGGCGATCAATATCGAGCCGGAGATCCTGATCGTAGATGAGGCTCTGAGCGTCGGTGATGTATTTTTCCAGGCAAAATGTTATCATAAATTCGAAGAATTCAAGAAAATGGGCAAGACGATCGTCTTCGTCAGTCACGATCTGAGCAGTATCAGTAAATATTGCGACCGCGTCTATCTGCTGAACCAGGGAAATATTCTGGGAGAAGGCAGCCCCAAGGCCATGATCGATACTTATAAACGGGTACTGGTGGGACAGTACGATGAATCCGAAAATGCCGGTGAGGAATCGGAGAATCTCTTAGATGATGAAGATCTGCAGAGAGCCGCTGCGAAAAAGGCGGATGGTGCAGCCAAAGATGCTGCTGAGGCTTCCGCGGAGGCGAAGGGACAGAATCCCAATGCCCTGGAATACGGTACAAAGCAGGCACAGATCGAAGAATTTTACATTACGGATGACAGGGGTGTGCCTACCAATGCCATTCTGAAGGGGACAATGTTTACCATCCATATGAAGGTCCGGTTTATGGATCCTATACCGGCACCGATTTTTGCATTTTCCGTGAAAAATGTCATCGGTGTGGAGATCACCGGTACCAATACCATGATCGAGAAGGCGTTCTTAGACAGTGTGGAACCAGGTGATGTGAAAAATGTGACTTTTACACAGAAGATGAATCTGCAGGGCGGAGAATATCTGCTGTCTCTGGGAGTGACGGGGTACAATCAGGATACCTTTGAGGTCTATCACAGACTGTATGATGCCCTGAATATTACAGTAGTATCCGATAAAAACACCGTAGGCTATTATGACATGGATTCCAACACGAAAGTGTGGGATGCGGAGGAGAAATAAAGAATGACAGAGACCATCGGCAAAGTAACACTGAATCTGGATAAGTATCCCGGAGAGGATTATTATTGTGACGGCAGTGTGGAAGACGAGATTCTGGAGATTGTAAAAAAATACAGTACCGTGGAATATGACCGGATCATCGCAGAGAGAAAAAGTTGGCCGATCCTGTATCATCTGTCGGCTCTGCGGGAAAATATCGTGGATTTTCTTCCGATCAAAAAGACGGACAAAGTGCTGGAAGTAGGCAGCGGCTGCGGAGCCATTACAGGAGCCTTGTCCCGGAAAGCCGGATCGGTGACCTGCGTGGATCTCTCAAAAAAGCGCAGTCTGATCAATGCGTACCGGCACAGTGAAAGTGAAAATGTGACGATCCACATAGGCAATTTTACGGATGTGGAACCGGATCTGCCCGCAGATTATGACTATATCTGCCTCATTGGTGTCTTCGAGTACGGCCAGGCTTACATAGGCGGCAACACACCTTATGAAGATTTCCTGAAAATTCTGCAAAAGCATCTGGCACCGGGTGGACGAATCGTTATCGCTATTGAGAACAAATACGGACTGAAATATTTTGCGGGCTGCAAGGAAGATCACCTGGGAGACTGGTTTTCCGGAATTGAAAATTATCCGAACGGCGGCGTCGTGCGTACTTTTTCCCGGAAAAAACTGGAGAAGATCTTCGATGCCTGCGGTGTGGGAGAACGCAGTTTTTATTATCCGTATCCCGATTATAAATTCATGACCACGGTCTATTCGGATGCATATCTGCCGGGCCGGGGAGAACTGTCCAATAATCTGCGGAATTTCGACCGTGACAGAATGTTGTTATTCGATGAAAAAAGTGCTTTTGACGGAATCGTGGAAGAGGGGCTTTTTTCTGTATTTTCCAATTCTTATCTGGCAGTGATCGGTAAGCCTCTGGACCTGAAATATGTCAGATATTCCAACGACCGTGCGGAAAACTTCCGCATCCGTACGGAGATCCTGCGGGATGACCGGGGGAATCGGATCGTGCGGAAATATCCGCTGACCAAAGAAGCCGAGGCGCATGTGCGCCATATGATGGAAGCGTATGAAAAATTAAAAGGACGTTATGCCGGAAGCCGGCTGGACGTTAATGTCTGTCATCCGGGAGAAGAGGACGGCATCCCTTATGTGGAATTTGAATTCGTATCGGGCAGACCGTTGTCGGAACTGATGGATGAATGTCTGGACAGACAGGATATCGAAGGATTCCACAGCCTGTTTGCGGAGTATCTGGAGAGGGTAGGATTCGGGGAAGAAGTTCCGGTAGCGGATTTTGACCTGATCTTTGCCAATATTCTGGTGGACGGGGATCACTGGACACTGATCGATTACGAGTGGACCTTTGACCGTGTCATAGATACGAAAGCACTGGCGTTCCGGGCAATTTACTGTTATGTTCTGGAGAATGAAAGACGCAATGCGTTGGAACTGGACCGGATCTTAGATCGTCTGGACATCACGGAAAATGAGGCAAGACAGTACAGAGAGCAGGAGCGGGAATTCCAGAAATATGTCACCGGACAGAAATTGTCCATGGGTGAGATCCGGAATCTCTTAGGCGGCGAAATCTATAAACCCACCGAATGGATCGGGCGTTTTCGTCAGTCGGAAGGAGAACTGCGGGTACAGATCTATGAAGACAAGGGACAGGGATTTTCCGAAGAAAATTCTTATTTCCCGGAAAATGTCTATGTTGCGGAAAAAGAGGCAGAGTTTACCGTGAAATTCGACGGTAACGTACATTATCTGCGGCTGGATCCGGCAATGTGTTCCTGCATCTGTAAGATTCGGGAACTGTCCATGAACGGACAGCCGGTTCCTCTGCAGGATAAGAAAGTGTTCACTACCAACGGAAAAATCCTGAAATCCGAAGAGGGAGCGGACCATCCCAGCGTGATATTTGCCACGGAGGATCCCAATATGACGATCCGGGCAGATGTGCTGAACCGGCAGGCGGAGAATACGTTGTCTGTGAAAATGGAGATCGTACAGATCCCTCAGGCAATGGCAAAAGATATGATGGGAGTGGAGAAGAAGGGAGCGGCAGCTTGGGTATTCGGACAGCGGTGAAGCAGGTGCTGATCGCACAGCAGGATAAAAAATACGAAAAAGAACTGACGCAGCTTAAGGTCACCTATGAACAGTGGGCAGCGGAGCAGGACCGGGAAAGCGCGGAACCCCGGGAAATTGCGGGACTTGTGGAATTCGTCATTTTCCGACAGGCGGCGGGACGACTGGCAGATAATGCGACAGAGCGGATCAACGCTTATTTTACAAAGCATCCGGAAGCAGAAATCGTCTACGGTGATGAAGACCTGATGAATGAGAAGGGAGAGCGTTGCATTCCCTGGTACAAACCCTGTTGGTCACCGGATCTGTACAGAGCCTTTTTCTATGTGGGAAGTGTCGTTGCGGTACGGAGCAGTCTGCTGCAGAGAATGGGAGAAAATCCGGTCGTGACAGAGAACGAGAGCACCGGAAAGGAAATTATTTTTACAGATGCCGGAGAGATCCGTCCGCTGATGGATCGCCTGTTTTTGGGAGCCGGAGGGTTCGAGAGAGATTGTCATTCCATCGGTCATATGGAAAACGTGTTGTTCCATGGAACTTTTTCTGCAGACGGAATAGGAATCCAGGGACCGGATGTACGTGCAGACCGGGACAGCCGGGAGTGCACTCCCTGGGAAAATTACCAGCTGACGAAGGAGTCACCGCAGCTGGCGGTGGAACTGGCCTCCAGGGCGGCGGAAGGTGCCAAAGAGTTATTCGCAGGAGAGCTTAAAGTCTCGGTGATCATTCCCTCCAAAGATAATCCGGAGGTACTGGAGAAGTGCCTGCGTTCCCTGACGAGAAGGTCTGAGGGCAGGATCCCTGTTGAAATTTTGCTGGTGGATAACGGAAGCAGTGCGGAAAATAAGCAAAAAACGGAAGAACTGATCGGACGGATCCGGGAAAGCGGTGTCCCTGTCCGTTATATTTATGAACCGGCGGAATTTAATTTTTCAGCGATGTGCAACCGGGGAGCTGAACTGGCGGAAGGAAAGTTTTTGCTGTTTTTAAATGATGATATAGAAGTGTGCGGCAATGACTGGCTGGACAAAATGGTGATCCGCGCCATGCAGCCTTATGTGGGAAGCGTGGGACTAAAGCTGTATTATCCGGATTCTGTGAAAATACAACACGACGGTATTGTCAATCTGCCGGTGGGACCGGTGCATAAGCTCCAGTTCATGGAAGACGATAAGTCTTATTATTTTGGCAGAAATCGCTTTGATCTGAATTGCGTGGCAGTGACGGGTGCCTGTCTGCTGATAAGGACAGAGGTATTCCGGGAGATGGGTGGATTCCGGGAGGCACTGCGGGTGGCCTATAATGATGTGGATCTGGGATTTTGTCTGGTGGAAATGGGATATTACAATGTGGTGCTGAATGACTGTTTTGCATATCATCATGAATCCCTGAGCCGCGGAAGCGACGAAAGTCCCGAGAAAATGCGACGCCTGACGGAAGAGAGAGAACTGCTTTACCAGATGCATCCTCAGTTCCGCGGAGTGGATCCTTTTTACCCTATGGGACTGAACCGGGAAGGACTGGACAGCCGTGTGGTTCCGGCATATCTTACGGACCGGAATATTTTACAGGAGCCGGCATGGAGATGTGAGAGCTGGCGGGAGCTTCTGGAAAATGCAAGACAGGATGACTGCCTGATGGCACGGGTGGAGACTGCAGGGCCGGAGCGGATCCAGGGATACAGTGTGATCCTGGGAGATGATAACGCATGTTATGATAAACTTTTAGTATTGCTTCCCGAAGATACGCAGGGACAGCGGGAGGCGGACCGGAAGGTATGGTCCATGAAGATTTTACCTGCATATCGGCAGGAACTGGAGGAGAATCTTCCGGACCAGAAAAATGTGGCGCTGGGAGGTTTCTGTGTGAAACGGAAAACAGGGCAGCTGCCTCCGGGGAATTATGGAATCGCCGTTCTTGCGGTCCATCGGATCAGTAAGCTGAAACTGTGGAATACAACGGGAAAATATTTGACGGAGGAAAAACATGTCTGAGATCAATTATCAAGAAGCCTACGAGAGGGAGCACGAAAAATGTGCGGATCTGGCAGACAAGATCGTAGTGCTGGAATCGGAAAAAGAGGACCTGCAGTTCAAACTGGACCGGATCAAAAAGAATAAATTCTGGAAAGCCACGGGTCCGGCGAGAAGTCTGATCCATTTCGCACAGAGACAGAGGGATCGCTTGTCCCATTGTGGCGGACCGAAGGATATCCTGCGTAAGATCCGCAACAAGAGTCGCCAGAAGAGCCTGATGGAGTCCTACGGAACCGGAAGCTTTCCTGATGCGGAGCAGCGGAAAAAGGAAGAAGAGACGATATTCCCTTATATGCCGAAGATCAGCATTCTGGTTCCGCTGTGGAACAATAAAAGAGAATTCCAGATCCAGATGCTGGACTGCGTCATGAATCAGACGTATCCCAACTGGGAACTGTGTCTGGCGGACGGTTCCGACGCGGAGCACTCCTATATCGGGGAACTCTGCAGGGAGTACGCGGCGAAGGCGAATGGTCGTATCGTCTATAAGCACCTGGATCATAACGGCGGTATCTCCTATAACACCAACGAATGCTACAAGCTGGCTACCGGAGATTATATCGGCCTGTTTGACCAGGATGATATTTTACATCCTTCCGTACTGTATGCGTATGTGAAGGAGATCAATGAGCAGGGTGCGGATTATCTTTATTGTGATGAGACCACTTTCAAGGAAAATGATATTAATAAAATGCTGACCATGCATTTTAAGCCGGACTATGCACCGGACAATCTGCGGGCAAATAATTATATCTGCCATTTCAGTGTCTTTTCCAGAAAGCTCTTAGAAGGAGAAGAACTGTTCCGTACCGCATTTGACGGTGCACAGGATCATGATATGATCTTACGTCTCACGGACAGAGCGGGAAAAATCGTACACGTTCCCAGGCTGATGTACTACTGGAGAAGCCATGAGGGAAGTACTGCAGCCAGCATTGACGCGAAGCCATATGCCATTGAGGCAGCCAAGGGGGCTGTGGCGGATCACCTGAAAAAGCATGGATTTAGGCATTTCCAGATCACCAGTACCAGGGCCTGTGCCACGATTTTCCGGATCCGTTATCAGATTCTCGGGGATCCGAAGATATCCATCGTGATTGCCAATAAGGATCACGTTGAGGATCTGAAACGCTGTATCACTTCGATTCAGAAGAACAGCACCTGGAGCAATTACGAGATCATTATCGTAGAGAACAACAGTACAACGCCACAGACCAAGGATTATTATTCCCAGCTGTTAGGAGTGTCCGGTGACGATTCTTATGAAGAAAGATGCAAGCTGCATACAGTCTGCGGTCATGACGGTGGTGTGTTGCACAGCGAAGATGGAAGGATCTCGGTAGTGACTTATCACGGAGATTTCAATTATTCCGCAGTGAATAATCTGGGCGTATCTTATGCTTCCGGGGAATATATCCTGTTACTGAATAACGATACGGAAGTTATCACAGCCAACTGGATGGAAGAGATGCTGATGTATGCCCAGAGAGAGGATGTGGGTGCCGTAGGCGCCAAACTGTATTATGCGGACAAGACGATCCAGCATGCCGGCGTGGTCATCGGATTGGGAGCACACCGCACGGCAGGACATACCCATTATCGCATCCCGGTACAGAACTTAGGCTACATGGGACGTCTGTGTTATACCCAGAACGTTACAGCGGTGACCGGTGCCTGTCTGTTGGTGAAAAAGAGCCTGTATGAGCAGGTGGGCGGTCTGGATGAGAGCTTTGTGATCTCCTTAAATGATGTGGATTTCTGCCTGAAATTACGTAAACTGGGACTTCTGAATGTGTGGACTCCTTTTGCGGAGCTGTATCATTACGAATCCATCTCCAGAGGACTGGACGATCAGGGAGAAAAGGCAGAACGCTACAACAGAGAATCCGAGCATTTCCGTGAAAAATGGAAGGCCGAACTGGAAGCGGGAGATCCCTATTACAATCCGAATTTCTCTCTGGATCGCAGCGATTACGCACTGAAGGATCCGGCAGTTAGCGGACGTTAAATAGTTCTTTTCAGTAGAGGGAATCTATGGTAAAATATCACCGGAGAGCGTTTACTGAAGATATTGAAAGATAGCGATAAAACAGGAGGATAGGAAAATGAGTTATATGGACGAACTGAATTTCTGGTTAAATGATGATTATTTTGACCAGAAGACCAAGGAGGAACTTCTGGCAATCCGCAATAATGAAGCAGAAGTGGAAGATCGTTTTTACAAGGAACTGGAATTCGGTACCGGCGGCTTACGTGGTGTGATCGGTGCAGGAACCAACCGTATGAACGTATATACCGTTCGTAAGGCAACTCAGGGTCTTGCCAATTATATTATCAAGCGCGGTACACAGAGTAAGGGTGTGGCCATCGCATTCGATTCCCGTCGGATGTCTCCTGAGTTCTCTGACGAGGCAGCAAGATGTCTCGCAGCCAACGGCATCAAGGCATACATTTTTGAATCTTTAAGACCTACCCCGGAGCTGTCCTTTGCCCTTCGGACGTTAGGATGTACTGCAGGTATTGTAGTTACCGCAAGCCACAACCCTCCTGAGTACAACGGCTATAAGGTATACTGGGAGGACGGCGCACAGGTAACCGCTCCGATTGACAAAGATATCATCACCGAAGTACAGGCGATTAAGGACTATCATACCGTAAAGACCATGAGCAGAGAGGATGCTGTGGCAGCAGGACTCTATGAAGTGATCGGCAAAGAGATCGATGACAAGTACATGGCAGAGCTGAAGAAGCAGATCATTCATCCTGATGTGATCAGGGAAATGGCAGATGACATCAAGATCGTATATACTCCGTTATGCGGTACCGGTAACAAGCCGGTAAGACGTATCCTGTCTGAGCTGGGATTCAAGCATGTCTATGTAGTTCCCGAACAGGAGAATCCGGATCCTGACTTTACCACACTGGATTACCCGAACCCTGAGGATCCCAAGGCATTTACCTATGCGCTTCGTCTGGCGAAGGAGAAGGATGCGGATATCGTTCTGGCAACCGATCCCGATGCAGACCGTCTGGGTGTGTATGCAAAAGATACCAAGACCGGCGAGTATGTGGCATTTACCGGTAATATGTCCGGCATGCTGATCGCAGAATATATCCTGAGAGAGAAGACTGCGACCGGTACCATGCCCGAGAATCCCGCACTGGTAACTACCATCGTTACCACCAACATGACCAAACCTATTACGCAGGCTTACGGCGTAAAGCTGATCGAGGTACTGACCGGCTTCAAGTTCATTGGCGAGCAGATCAAGCTCTTCGAGCAGACCGGCAGCAACAACTACGTATTTGGCCTGGAAGAGAGCTACGGCTGCCTGGCAGGTACCCACGCAAGAGATAAGGATGCGATCGTAGCAGTGATGTGTCTGTGCGAAGTAGCAGCTTACTGCAAGAAGCACAACATGACTCTGTGGGATATGATGGTATCCATGTATGAGAAGTACGGTTACTTCAAGGAGACCCAGTACACCATCACCATGAAGGGTATCGATGGCGCAAGACAGATCGCCGAGATCATGGAGAAGCTTCGTAAGAATCCTCCTAAGGCATTCGGAGATCTGAAGGTAGAGAAGTTCCGTGATTACCAGAACGATGTGATCATCGACATGGAGACCGGAGAGAAGACTACCACAGGACTTCCCAAGTCCAATGTTCTGTACTTCGAGCTTCCTGACAATGCATGGTGCTGTGCACGTCCTTCCGGAACCGAGCCCAAGATCAAGTTCTACATGGGTGTCAAGGGAACCAGCTTAGAGGATGCACAGGCTAAGGTAGAGAAGCTGACCGAGGATGTAAAGGCAGTACTGTAAGGCAGTGCTCCATAAATCATATTAGTTTTCAAAAGAGCGAATCGCCCGAGCAGGGCGGTTTGCTCTTTTATGAAAAGCTGGAGGTATCTGTGGCAAAGCTAAACAAGGCAAACCTTAAGAAAACTCTATATTATCTGCAACGTAACGGCCTGAGGGAAACCTGGATCTCTGTGAGGGAGCGCCTGACAGAGACAGACCGCTATTTTTTTGTGCCCTGTTCGGAAGCAGAGCTGGTAAGGCAGAGTGATAGAAAATGGGAGAAGCCGATTACGTTCAGTATTGTGGTACCCTTATATCGAACCCCGGAAGCTTATCTGAGCAGAATGATAACAAGTGTTATGCAACAGAGCTATCCACATTGGGAACTGATCCTGGCAGATGCAACGGAGGATCACGGTGTGGAGGAGGTACTGAAGCAGCAGGGATTCCTGAAGGAGCAGCCGACGGATGGCGAGACAGAACCTGTCGCAGCAGATCCCAGGCTCCACTATGTGCATCTGAAAGAAAATGCGGGAATCGCTGCTAATACCAATCAGGCGCTTCCCTATGCGAAGGGAGAGTATATCGGTCTGCTGGATCATGATGATGTATTGACACCGGATGCGTTGTACGAAATGGCTGATGCGATCACCAAAGCATATGACAGAGGTGTCAAAGTCGCCTTCGCTTATTCGGATGAGGATAAGTGCGATGGAGAAGAGACCAGATACTATGAGCCCAATTATAAAGAAGAATTTAATTACGATTTAATTCTCAGCAATAACTATATCTGTCATTTTCTGGTAATGGAGAGTAAATTGCTGAAAAGCCTGCAATTCCGTCCGGAATTTGACGGTGCCCAGGACTATGATCTGGTACTGCGCTGTGTAGCGGAAGTGCTGACAGAGGGAGGGCAGACTGCGGAGAAGAGAATACTCCATATTCCGAAGGTGCTGTATCACTGGAGATGTCATGAGGCATCCACAGCAGCCAATCCAAACAGCAAAAAATATGCGTATGATGCGGGGATGAGAGCATTGCAGGATCATGCGGACCGCCGCCAGATCCCGGCCACCGCGACAGAGACCAGACATGTAGGATTTTATCGGTTAAAATATAAAGAAGTATGGGAAGCCAGGCCGGATGTGGCAGCTGTAGGCGGCAGAGTGTTGTCCGGGAAGAAACACGGCAAGATCATCGGCGGCAGAATGACGGCAGACGGAACCGTATTTTATGAAGGACTGCCGAAGGGATTCGGCGGATATCTGCACCGCGCGGAGCTGTCCCAGGATGCGGAAGCGCTGGATCTTCGCTGTATCCGTATCCGACCCGAATGCAGGGAAGTGTTTGAAAAAATCGTGGGAGTTCCGTATACCGAGATTCGGAGACTACCGGAAGAACAGCCGATATTTAATATTACTACGCTGCCGGAGGGGGCGGATATCCGAACCTTAAGTCTGCAGTTGTCCGAAGCGTTACGGCAAAGAGGAAGATTACTCTATCTGCCGGAATATCCGGAGGAGTTTAAACCATTATGAGTGAAATAACGGTTGTTATACCAAATTACAACGGAATGAAATATCTGGCAGAGTGCATGACTTCTCTGTGCAGAGAGCAGCAAAATGCCCCCGGATATGAAGTGCTGATCATCGATAATGCTTCCGTGGACGGCAGCGTGGAATATCTGCAAAAGGAATGGTGTGGGGAAGGTGTGCGCCTGATATCTTTACCGGAAAACACCGGATTCTGTCATGCAGTGAATCTGGGGATCCGGGAAGCGAAGACACCATATGTGATCCTTCTGAACAATGATACAAAGGCAGAAGCCGGTTTTGTTAGAGGCTTATATGATGCTATCCGCGGAAATGAAAAGATATTTTCCGTCAGTGCGAGGATGCTGATGTGGGACAGACCGGAGCTCATCGATGATGCCGGAGACCGTTACTGCGTGCTGGGCTGGGCCTATTCCCGGGGGAAGGGACGACCGGCGGCGGATTATGATAAGTCTGTCCCGGTGTTTTCCGCCTGTGGCGGTGCCGCAATCTACAGACGATCCGTATTTGAAGAGATCGGTTATTTTGATGAAGAACATTTTGCCTATCTGGAAGATCTGGATATCGGCTACCGTGCCCGGATCTACGGCTATGAGAACCGGTATGAACCGAAGGCGGCTGTGCTGCATTATGGCAGTGCTTCCACGGGATCCAGATACAATCCCCGGAAAACGTTACTTGCGTCTGCCAACAGTATTTATGTGATCGGAAAGAATATGCCGCTTTTGCAGTGTATTCTGAACCTGCCGTTTTTTTTGCTTGGATTTGGCATAAAGTTTTTGTTTTTTTGTAAGAAAAGAATGGGAAAACTATATCTGAAAGGACTGGCAGCTGGCCTGAAAAGATCTGTAGGAACCAAGGGAAGACAGCACAAAGTTCCCTTCCGGTGGCATCATCTGGGGAATTATGTGAAGATCCAGTGGCAGCTGTATTTCAATGTGTTTCGAATTCTTATGAAATCTTAAGAAATGGCTTCATAAATTCTTAAGTTGAGAAAAAAACACCGTTATTGTAGAATGAAATCGTTAAAAAGAAGCTTTTCAGACTTACAGATTGGGTGACCCATATGATAAAAGACAACCAGAAAGTCTTTAACAGGCTTCTTGTGATAATGGATGCGCTGATCACAGCCATATCCTTTGTCCTTGCCTATTATATCAAATTTTATATATTGAACGACGGTCCCGGGATCGGTGTCCTGCCTGTGCAGGAGTATTATAAGCTGCTTCCTTTTATTGTACCCGGATATATGTTTCTGTATTACCGGTGCAGCGTGTATTCTCCGAAGCGAACCGTCCGCCGCAGACATGAGATTTACAGCATTCTGCAGGCAAATACCATCGGCCTGGCGGCATTGATCATTATCCTGTATATGATCATCCGTGAGATTAACTTTTCGCGATCCGTCATGGCAATTTTTTATGTGCTGAATGTATTTCTGACTTCGGTATCCCGCATCATAATGAGAAAAGCGTTGCGGACACTCCGGAAAAGGGGATACAATCTGAAGCATATTTTGCTGGTGGGCTATTCCAGAGCGGCAGAAGAGTATATTGACAGAATCTTAAGCAATCCCCAGTGGGGATATGTTGTATGCGGTATTCTGGATGAGCACATTCCGGGAGGGACTACCTATAAGGGAGTGAAAGTCCTGGGAACGTTGGGGAATCTGGAATATATTCTTCCGGAGAACAAGCTGGACGAGATCGCGATCACGCTTTCTCTGAAAGATTATGATTATCTGGAAGGTGTTGTGGATATCTGTGAGAAATCCGGCGTGCATACGAAATTCATTCCCGACTACAGCAGCCTGATCCCCAGCAGACCTTATACGGAGGATCTCATGGGACTGCCGGTGATCAATATTCGGTATGTGCCGCTGACCAACACCGGAAATATGATGATCAAGAGAGCTATGGATATTGTCGGTTCCGTGTTCGGCATCATCATTACGTCACCGATCATGCTGCTGTCGGCAATTTTGGTAAAATGTTCCAGTCCGGGACCTGTGATCTTCAGGCAGGAACGGGTAGGACTTCATAATAAGTCATTTTACATGTACAAATTCCGCAGCATGGCAATGCAGACCGCAGCGGAGGAGAAAAAGGGCTGGACGGTGCGAAACGATCCCAGAGTCACCGGAATCGGCAAGATCTTAAGACGGACCAGCATTGATGAACTTCCGCAGCTGTTCAACATCCTGAAAGGAGATATGAGCCTGGTGGGACCGAGACCGGAGCGCCCTCAGTTCGTGGAAAAGTTCAAGGAAGAGATCCCGAGATATATGGTAAAACATCAGGTGAGACCGGGGCTCACGGGATGGGCGCAGGTCAACGGTCTGCGTGGTGATTCTTCCATCAAGAAGCGGATCGAGTATGATATTTATTACATTGAGAACTGGACTTTGGGGTTTGACATTAAGATCATTCTTATGACGTTTTTCACAGGATTTATCAATAAAAATGCTTATTAACACAAGGAGAAGACAAGATGGCAACAAATTCTAACTACAATGGCGGCTATGGTCAGAGACCAGCCGGAAGCGGAAGAAGACCTTCCGGGAATGGACAGAGACCTGCGGGACAGCGACCTTCCGGAAATGGACAGCGACCTGCGGGACAGCGACCTGCCGGCAACGGACAGAGGACAACATCCGGCAACGGACAGAAGAGAGTATCTGCCAAGCAGCGCGCTGCCAAGAAAAGAAGAAAGGTTATCATCTTTGGTGTAGAGATTGCGGTTATCCTGATCATGGTGGCAGTACTGTATCTGGTAATGACCCACACAAATAATGAAGGCCCCAAGGTAACGGTATTAGAGACGGAAGAGCTCCGGATTCCGGAAGAAGTACAACAGGACGAAGCAATGAAGGGGTATATGAACATTGCACTGTTCGGTGTGGATGCGACGAAGGACAGCCAGCTGTACAAGGGCAGCCGAAGCGACAGTATTATGATCGCCAGCATCAATATGGATACCGGCGATATCAAACTGGTCAGTGTATATCGTGATACGTATCTGAACATCGGCACGGACTCCTATCAGAAGTGTAACGCGGCTTATTCCTATGGCGGAGCGGAGCAGGCAGTCAAGATGTTAAACATGAATCTGGATATGGATATTACGAACTTTGTAACCGTAGGCTATAAGGGACTGAGTGAAGTGATTGACGGTCTGGGCGGTGTCTATATCGATGTGGACTCTGAGGAAATCAAGCATATCAATAACTACCAGATCGGTATTGCAGAGGTCTTAAAATGTGACTACACACCGGTAACAGAGACCGGAGTACAGCTGCTAAACGGTCTGCAGGCGACGGCTTACTGCCGTATCCGTTATACCGCAGGTAATGATTTCAAGCGTGCCGCACGTCAGCGTGAAGTGATTCAGGCGATTGAAGATCAGGCGAAGAAGGCCGATTACGATACTCTGTCCAAGGTATTTAACAGTGCCATCGATGATGTTTACACCAGCCTGGATTCCAAGGATATTCTGGATCTGCTGGCTAACATCACAAAATATCGTATTGTGGACGAGGGAGGTTTCCCTGAAGAGACCATGCGTGCCACCGGTAACATCGGTGCAAAGGGAAGCAGTGTAGTACCTTTGGATCTGGAGAGCAATGTTGTATGGCTGCATCAGTTCCTATTTGATGATGCGAACTACACCGTAACCGACAGCGTAAAGGAATACAGTAGAAAGATTGCATCCGATACGGCACCTTATCTGAATAAATAAGAAAAGGAATTGACGAGGGAGTCTTCCGGAGAGCACCGGAGCTCCCTCGTGTCATATGAAAAAGTCTTGTGTAACAGACGGGGATAAAGTATAATAGACCAGAGATTGGGAAAGTAAGGAGCGCTCTGCAATGGAGATCGATGTGATCATTCCCCTGTATAAACCGGGGAAAGAACTATTTACATTATTAGATAAGCTTGACAGCCAGAGCGTGCCGGTACATGAAGTGATCCTGCTGAACACCGAGGAAAAATATTTTGAGCAGCTGATCTATGGAACCAGATTCCTGGAGAAATATCAGAACATTAAGGTATATCATGTCTCCAAAAGAGAATTTGATCATGGCGGCACCAGACGTATGGGTGTGAAAAAATCTTCCGCAGATATTTTTGTCATGATGACCCAGGATGCTATGCCGGCAGATGACAATCTGATCGAACAACTGACGGAACCACTGCGGGATCAGGTGGCGGTATCCTATGCAAGACAGCTGCCGAGAGAAGATTGTGCACCGGTGGAATGTTATACCAGGGACTTTAATTATCCGGCACAGTCACGGATCAAATCCGCAGAAGATCTTAAGACATTGGGGATCAAGACATTTTTCTGCTCCAATGTGTGTGCGGCATACCGACGGGAGATCTATGAGGAACTGGGTGGATTCGTAAAACATACCATATTTAATGAAGATATGATCTATGCGGCGAAAGCGGTGGAAGCGGGGTATGCGATCGCTTATGCGGCGGATGCCCGGGTGATTCATTCCCATAATTATACCAATGTACAGCAGTTCCACAGGAATTTTGACCTGGGGGTATCCCAGGCAGAACATCCGGAAGTCTTCGCAGCATATCCTTCGGAGTCCGAGGGAAAACGAATGGTGAAAGATGTGACAGCATATTTGCTGGATCATCATATGTCCGGCAGATTGCCCCATTTTTATATACAATGTGCCTGTAAATATGCAGGTTATCTATTAGGTAAGAACTATCGAAGGCTCCCCGGAAAATGGGTCCTTGCTTTTACTTCCAACAAAGAATACTGGAAACAGAACAGAAAGGATGTATGACTATGTGTGGTATCGTAGGATATATTGGAACAGAACAGGCAGCACCGATCATTTTAGACGGTCTGTCCAAACTGGAATACCGTGGATATGATTCTGCGGGTATGGCTATTTTTGATGGGGAGAAGATCAACACCAAAAAGGCTGTCGGGAGACTTAAGGTTCTGGAAAACCTGACACACGGAGGCGAGTCTATGAAGGGAACCTCCGGTATCGGGCATACCCGTTGGGCAACCCACGGTGCTCCCAGTGATATCAATTCCCATCCCCATATGAATAACGCCGGTACCATTGCTGTAGTACATAACGGAATCATTGAGAACTATATTCCACTGAAGAAAAAGATGCAGGATAAGGGGTATCAGTTCATCTCTGAGACCGATACCGAGGTACTGGCGCATCTGTTAGACTACTATTATAAGGGAAATCCCCTGGAAGCGATCACTAAGGTATTGCATCGTGTAGAGGGCTCCTATGCGCTGGGTATCATGTTTGCCGATCAGCCGGATAAGATCTTCGCTGCCCGCAAAGACAGTCCTCTGATCGTAGGCAAGAGTGAGAGCGGCAGCTTTATCGCATCTGATGTTCCCGCAATTCTGAAATATACCAGAACCGTATATTATGTAGATAATCAGGAAGTGGTGGAACTGAAGAAAGACGGTCTTAGATTCTTCTCAGTGGACGAAGAAGAGATCACGAAAACCCCCGTGACCATCGACTGGGATGCCAATGCTGCGGAAAAGGGCGGCTATGAGCATTTCATGCTGAAAGAGATCTACGAACAGCCGAAGACGATCAACGATACTATTTCTCCCCGTATCAAGGATAATGATATCGTCATCGAAGAACTGAATATGAGCGATGAGGAGATTCAGGAGATCACAAAGATCCATATTGTGGCCTGCGGCTCCGCATATCACACCGGTGTTACCGCGAAATATGTCATCGAAGGTCTGGCAAGAATTCCGGTAGAGGTGGATGTGGCCAGCGAATTCCGTTATCGTGATCCCATCCTGCAGAAGGGCAATATGGTCATTGTCATCAGCCAGTCCGGTGAGACGGCGGATACGCTGGCAGCTCTGCGGGAATCCAAGGAAAAGGGCTTCAAGGTACTGGGTATTGTCAATGTCGTCGGCAGCTCCATCGCCAGAGAAGCGGACAGTGTTATGTACACTTGGGCAGGTCCCGAGATCGCCGTTGCAACGACCAAGGCTTACAGTGCACAGCTGACCGCACTTTACATGCTGGCTATGAAGTTCGCCAAGGTGCGTGGAACCATTGACCAGGAGAAGTTCCAGAGTATGCTGACAGATTTAAGATGTCTGCCGGATCAGATCGAACTGCTGCTGGGACAGAAGGAGAAGATCCAGCATTTCGCCAACCGTTATGTGGGCGCAAGAGATATCTTCTTCATCGGACGTGGCATTGACTATGCGATTTCCCTGGAGGGATCCCTGAAGTTAAAAGAGATCTCCTATATTCATTCCGAGGCTTATGCAGCCGGAGAACTGAAGCATGGCACCATTTCCCTGATCGAAGATGGCACCCTGGTAGTGGCTTTGGCAACCCAGCCGGCTCTGTTCCAAAAGACCATCAGTAATATGGTAGAGGTAAAGGCAAGAGGCGCTTTTGTCATGGCGGTTACCATCGAGGGCAACAAAGCCATCGAGAAGGCAGCGGATTATGTGGTATACATTCCCGAGACGAATCCGTATTTTACCAATTCCCTGGCAATCATTCCGTTGCAGCTGTTTGCTTACTATGTGGCAGTGGGACGTGGCTGTGATGTGGATAAGCCGAGAAACCTGGCAAAATCCGTTACGGTGGAATAACAAGAAAAATCCGGAGAGGTGAAAACTTCTTCGGTTTTTTTGATCTTTCATAATTGCTTCAGAAAGTTATCACAATTCGGTCACATTTGGTGGATATACTATGTTCATAAGGTGAGAGGAAGAAATGGAAATAGTAAAAAATTTCTCACTTACAGATAGAATAGGAGGAAGCATTATGTACGAGAATGATAATTTTTCCGGTTACGAAACCGGAGATGAAAATACAACCGGTACATTCAGCGGAGTAAGCGCTGCGGGAAGTGCAAACGGTTACACCACATACCAGATGGGCGGAAGCACCGGTAGCAATACAGAACCTAAGAACCCCAAAAAGCATGGTGGTTATTTCCGAAAAGCTATGGTAAGTGTCAGTCTTGGACTTTTCTTCGGACTGTTTGCCGGCATCGGGTTCTATGCAGTACAGCAGGGCACCGGGATGCTTAAGACCGGTGCGGATACCGCAGTGGTAGATGAGGTCACTTCCGAAGCTGCAACAGAGAGCAGCCAGAGTACACCGCAGCTTGCGACCAACGTTACTTATGTAGAGTCTGATGTATCTGATGTGGTGGAGAAGGTTATGCCTGCTATGGTATCGATTGTGAATAACTTTACTGAGACAGCAAATGTCTTCGGACAGCAGTATACACAGGAAGAAGCAGCCAGCGGTTCCGGTATCATTGTAGGCAAGACGGATGATGAACTGCTGATCGTATCTAACAACCACGTAGTAGAGAGCGCAGATACGCTGAACGTTACTTTTATCGACGGCAGTGAAGCACAGGCACAGGTCAAAGGACTGGATTCCGATATGGATCTGGCAGTGATCGCAGTATCTTTAAATGATCTGAGCGATGATACCAAGAATGCCATTACCGTTGCTACTTTGGGCAGCAGTGATGACCTGAAGCTTGGTGAGCCGGTGATTGCTATCGGTAATGCTCTTGGATATGGCCAGTCCGTTACTAACGGTATCGTAAGTGCCCTGAATCGTGAGATCACTCTGGAGAACGGTGCTACCGGTACTTTCATCCAGACCAACGCAGCCATCAACCCCGGTAATTCCGGCGGTGCACTGTTGAACATGAACGGTGAGGTCATCGGTATCAACTCCAACAAGATCGGTGGTACTGCCGTAGAAGGTATGGGCTATGCAATCCCTATCACTTCTGCAAGTCCCATCATTGCAGATCTGATGGAGCGTCAGACCAGAACCAAAGTAGCTGAGGATGAAGTCGGTTATATCGGTATCTCTTCTCTGCAGGAAGTAACTTCCCAGATCTCTCAGATGTACAACATGCCGGAAGGTATCTATGTAGTATCCGTAGAGGAAGGCAGTGCAGCAGCGAATGCCGGTATCATGAAAGGTGATATCATTACAAAATTCGACGGCAGCAGCATCTCGTCCTACTCTGATCTTCAGAAGACATTACAGTACTATGCAGCCGGTGATTCCGCAACCATAACGGTACAGAGACCACAGAACGGTGAATATGTATCTGTAGAACTGAATCTGACACTGGGCAGCAGACCTGCAGACAAAAAATAAATATAGCGGTTCCCAATACCGAATATTGGAAAGACAGAAAACCCCCGGAAGATCGTCTGAATCTCCCGGGGATTTTGTTTAGAAAAACTTCACTTGTAGCAGTCATTCGAATTAGATATAATAAGCGTAGGCATGAGCAGTGCAAGGATCGTGGATTACGAAAACCGACTGCTTGCAGGCGGGATTACGTAAGACACGATACGTGTAGGGCGAAGCCCGGATATCGAGGTAGCACGAAGTGATACCGAGATAAGCACTGCGCAATAGACAAAGAGGAGAATAACATGACAGATAATTACAATGATGATTATAGAGAAGTGATTCCTGAGGAAGAGAAAACAGAGACCACTCTGAACGAAAAAAAAGATAACGAAAAAAATAGCGAGAACACACAGGTAGCGGATACTGCGGGTGAAAATTCCGCTGAGAAAAAGACAGAGGACAAAAAGGACAGCGGCGAGTACGAGGATGTCTGCTTCATTTGCCGCAGACCGGAGAGCAAAGCCGGCAGAATGTTCAAGCTGCCTAATCATATCTGCATTTGCGATGACTGCATGCACAAGACCATGGAGACTGTGAGCCAGTTCGACTACCAGGGCATGTTGAATAATCCGGGCGATCTGAACCAGTTCGGTGGACAGAACGGATTCCCCAACATCAGCTTTGTGAATCTGGCAGACCTCCAGGGAGACGGCGGCATCCCCAACAAGCAGAAACTCAAGAAGAAAAAGAAAGCCGAAGGTCCCAAACCTGTATTCAACATCAAAGATATTCCGGCACCTCATAAGATCAAGGCAAGCCTGGATGAATATGTAGTGGGACAGGAAAAAGCCAAAAAAGTCATTTCGGTAGCGGTATACAACCATTATAAGAGAGTAGCTACCGACACCATGGATGCGATTGAGATCGAGAAGTCCAATATCCTTATGATCGGTCCCACCGGTTCCGGTAAGACTTATTTAGTTAAAACACTGGCGAAACTGCTGGATGTGCCTCTGGCGATCGCCGATGCTACGTCATTGACGGAGGCCGGATATATCGGTGATGATATCGAGAGTGTAGTATCCAAGCTGCTGGCAGCCGCCGGTAACGATGTAGAGAAAGCGGAGAAAGGTATTATTTTCATTGATGAGATCGACAAGATCGCCAAGAAGAAAAATACCAATTCCCGGGATGTCAGCGGTGAAAGTGTACAGCAGGGCATGCTGAAATTATTGGAGGGTGCCGAGGTGGAAGTACCGGTCGGTGCCAATAGCAAAAATGCCATGGTGCCCCTGGCTACGGTGAACACCCGCAATATCCTGTTTATCTGTGGCGGTGCATTCCCGGATCTGGATGAGATCATCAAGGAGCGCCTGACCAAGACCGCATCCATCGGTTTTAATTCCGAACTAAAGGACAAATACGATAAAGATACCGATATCTTATCTAAGGTGACCGTAGAGGATATCCGTAAGTTCGGCATGATCCCGGAGTTCATCGGACGACTGCCTATCATCTGTACTCTGCAGGGACTGAGCAAGGAGATGCTGGTGAAGATCCTGAAAGAGCCGAAGAATGCCATTTTGAAACAGTACCAAAAGCTCCTGGAACTGGATGAAGTGAAACTGGAGTTCACGGACGATGCCCTCGATGCCATTGCCGAAAAGGCCATAAAACGTGACACCGGCGCCAGAGCCCTGCGTTCCATTATTGAGGATTTCATGCTGGATATCATGTACGAGATCCCCAAGGATGACAATATCGGAAGAGTCACCATTACCAGAGAATACATCGAAGGTACCGGCGGACCTATCATTGACATCCGCAGTAATGAGATCCTGGAGCCTGTGGAGAATCTGAAGCAGATTCCGGTGGAAGAGAAATAAATTGAGAGTTAGTGAAGAAAATTGTATCTAATCCCCGTAGCCCTTGGCAGGGTATAAGAAACGCGGCACGCTCGCGCTCTGTCGCAGAGCGTAGCGGTACATAAGCGGTCACAATACGACCGCTAAGTACCGACGTCTGCTTACGGCACTGCTTATTCTTATACCCAGCCGGGGCTACTGGTTTTTGAAAGCTTTTCAAAACGCAGAACTCCCGGAGTATGCGGTGCCATGTCGAAGATGTTTGTCGGAGGATGTTGATATTTTCTAGAAAAGTGCTGAAAGACAGGGGGAAAGCGGACACGATGTCCGCGTCAGCCGATTGTCGACATGGATGTCGACTGTAGGCGGCCCCGTCATGACGAGAACTACTCATCACTTTTCGTAGAAAATTCACATCCGGAGACCTTACATCGAGACATGTGTATCGCATGCTCCGGGAGTTCGTGGATTTTGCCAATGTATTTCACTAACTTTCAATTTACAAAACATTTAAAAACAGTATTGACTTTTTCCAGGCATATGGTAATATAAACGTATGAACAGTGGTTCATATGAATGAATATTAAAACTAAATGCAAATCATTAGCATCTAAAAATCAGGAAATGCTAATGGATAAAGAGGAGGATATTACCATGAAGAAAACTTACAAGATCGAAGTAGATTGTGCAGCATGTGCTCTGAAGATGGAGGATGCAGCGAAGAAGGTAGAAGGCGTTACCGATGCAACTGTTAGCTTCATGACCCAGAAGATGAAAGTAGAATTCGCTGACGGCAGCGATGAGAAGGCCGTTATGGAGAATGTGGTAAAAGCCTGCAAGAGAGTAGAGGACGATTGCGAAATTTATTTATAGGATGAATTCCGGAAGGAGAGCAGATACTCTCTTTACCGGGAGACTTGATAATTTCGTAGGAAAGCAAGGAGGATTCCTATGACAAAGAAACAGAAAAAAGTATTGATCCGCATTATTGTAGCGGCAATCTTATTAGTTATTTTACATTTTGTTCCGCTGGAAGGGCTGTGGCTGGGATTGCTGTACCTGATCCCTTACGCGGTGATCGGATATGATATTTTAAGAAAAGCCGTTCTGGGCATCATGCATGGTGAAGTGTTTGATGAGAATTTTCTGATGGCAGTAGCGACAGTAGGTGCTATGGGACTGGGAGAGTATTCCGAGGGCGTGGCAGTTATGCTGTTCTACCAGATCGGCGAATTGTTCCAGGCGGTCGCTGTGGGCAAGAGCCGTCAGAATATCAGTGCCCTGATGGATATCCGTCCCGACTATGCTAATATTGAGGCCGAAGACGGCAGTCTGGAGCAGGTAGATCCTGATGATGTAGAGATCGGAACCATTATCGTGGTACGTCCCGGTGAAAAGGTTCCTATCGATGGTGTGGTAGTGGAAGGTACATCTACACTGAATACCAGTGCCCTGACCGGTGAAAGCGTTCCCAGAGAGATTACTGTGGATCAGGATGTGATCAGCGGCTGTGTGAACCTGACAGGACTATTAAAGATCCGTACTACCAAGGGATTCGGAGAATCTACGGTATCCAAGATCCTGGATCTGGTAGAGAACTCCAGTATGAAGAAGTCCAAATCCGAGAACTTTATTACGAAGTTCGCAAGATATTATACCCCGGCAGTCTGTTACAGTGCCCTGGCACTTGCAATCCTGCCTCCTGTGATCAACCTGATCATGGGCAACCCGGCAGCCTGGAGCAGCTGGATCATCCGTGCTCTGACTTTCCTGGTAATCAGCTGTCCATGCGCGCTGGTCATTTCCATTCCTTTGAGCTTCTTCGGAGGAATCGGTGCGGCAAGTGCCTGCGGCATTTTGGTGAAGGGATCCAACTATCTGGAAGCGATGTCTGAGACTAAGTATGTGGTATTTGACAAGACCGGTACCCTGACCAAAGGTGTATTCGATGTAACGGGTATCTATCCCGGTCAGGGATTTACAGAGGAAGAACTGCTGGAGTATGCTGCTTATGCAGAGAGTTATTCCAGTCATCCCATCAGCAAGAGTCTGAAGAACGCTTATGGAAAAGAACTGGATGCCTCTAACGTCAGTGATGTGGAGGAGATCAGCGGACATGGTGTAACTGCCAAAGTGAACGGCAGACAGGTGGCAGCCGGCAATGCAAAGCTGATGAAGAGCCTGAACCTGGCTTATACGGAAAATACCGGTGTAGGTACAGTGGTTCATGTGGCGGTAGACGGTAACTATGCAGGATACATCCTGATCTCCGATGTGATCAAGGATGGTGCGAAGGAAGCAATTGCCTCCCTGAAAAATTCCGGCGTGAAGAAATGCATCATGCTGACCGGTGACAGCAAAACAGTTGCAGAACATGTGGCCGGTGAGTTAAAATTAGATGAGGTACACAGTGAGCTGCTTCCCGCAGACAAGGTAAGCTGCGTGGAGAAGCTGTTGCAGGAGAAGGGTGCGAAGGAAAAACTGGCATTCGTGGGCGATGGTATCAACGATGCACCGGTATTGTCCCGTGCTGACATCGGTATCGCCATGGGAGCACTTGGTTCTGATGCAGCCATTGAAGCTGCAGACGTGGTCCTGATGGATGACAATCCTGCCAAGATTGCCCTGGCTATGCGGATTTCCCGCAAATGTCTGCGTATCGTCTACGAGAACATCGTATTTGCGCTGGCAGTCAAGGCCATCTGCCTGATCCTGGGTGCGCTGGGTATCGCCAACATGTGGGTTGCTATCTTCGCAGATGTAGGAGTGATGGTACTGGCTGTTCTCAATGCCATCAGATGCCTGCGCATTAAAAACAATTAACCGGATGCAGTAAAAATATGTCGGCGTCATGAGATAGCCGGTATTCCGGGAGAACAGGTGAACATGCAGACTTTTTTTTCAGAAATTACAGCACTGTGCAGGAACGAACAATTTCTGCACAGTGTGATGGAAAAATATCATTATGATCCGGAAGAATATCCCAATCTGAAGAGGTTGGCAGGTGAGATGATCCCCTGCCTGGAGACAGAAGCGGGATGGCAGGACAGAGAAATCAAAGAGACTTTTCCCGGGAGGGATCAGTCTTTTTTGGCTGTAGGCATTACCCTGGGAAAAGGGATCGATGCACTGCAGGAAAAGTATTTGCAGAACGGATTTCTGACAGAGAGTTATATGATCGAGGTGCTGTCCAGTGAATTATTATTAAAAAGCTACCGGGTTTATACAGAGTGGGTGGCTGTACATCGGAATCTGCGTGTTGCCAGATTGCATTTTTTAGGTGGGAAGATTTCTGAGACTTCAGAACCCCCAATAAGCAGCCTGCTGCAGCTGGCGAACCTTCCCATGCTTCTGCAGGAGCTTGCATTGCCGGTTACCTGTAATGCAGCATATTGCATGATCCCGAAAAAAAGTGTGGTATTTTATGCGGAGCTGACGAAGGATCCTTTTACCAAATGTGCCGGAATCTGTCTCGGGTGCGGCAGGAGAGACTGCCCGAACCGCATGGAGGAAAAAGAGAATTTTCCTTTGCGATTTGCGGATATGACGGACCGTCCGTTGTCTTATGGGTATGCCAGAATTTTTTCCAAAAGCACAGATGAAAATGGAAGATAACGTACAAAACAGAAGCCTCTATTGCCCGAAATATTCGGAAAATCCTATAGTCATACCCGGAGCAGGGCATTGAAGGTTTCCTCTAAATTCAGTCTGCCGTAGCCCCATTCCCGGTTGGGGTAGTTCAGACCCTGTGTACGCACGGCACCGCGTATGAAATAACTGCGGATCTCCCGGCTTTCCGCCAGCCGGTTATTGCCCTCAATGACTGACCATTGGAAAAACTGTGCTACGGCTCCGGCAGTGATAGCAGCAGCCATGCTGCTTCCCGTACGGCGTCCGTCAATGGTGGAGATGTTTACTCCGGGAGCGGATAAGTCCGGACGGATCTGACCGGTGCGTCCGAAGCCTCTGCCGGATTCTGCGTAAAAACTGTTATTTTCCGCGTTGTAAGTAGAAACGCTCAGAACCTCCGGCGCCATCGAGGGCTCCGTCAAAGTCATGTCGGGATCCGGATTGAGAAAATATACCGGAGTAGACAGAAATTCTGTGATAGGCAGCCACATGTGAAAATTACCGTTATATAAACTACCGGAAGCAGAGACATGAAAGGTCCAGATACCGGGGGTAGGATCCTGGATGCGTACAAGGATCAGTTCCTCGCCGGAATTTTCTTCCACAAGAGCAGAGTCGATAGTGACTCTGCTTTTTTCGTAGATAAAGGAATAGGTCACGCTTTGTTGCAACCCAAGGCGCAGTTCGGGAATATTTTCCCCGCCGGGAGTGCGGATGCTCAGATTAAAAGCATCCGGCAGAGCACCCCAAAGCTCCAGCCAGAATCCGATACAGCCTTCGCTGACCCGGAGCTCCACATCCCGGGAATCCTCCCCAGGTGTCTGAGCGCTTAGTCTTCCATGGTAATGGTGTGAGGCGTTCCCTTCATTTCCCCCGCAGACGATGGCGGCACGGCTTCTGCGGACAGCGAGGGAAGAAAGATACCGTGACAGGGAGGAATTGCCCGCATGATCTCCCTGGTTGGTTCCCAGACCCAGACAGATGACTACCGGACGCTCGAAGAGCCGCACGAAGGATTCCGCGTATTTGATGCCCAGCATAATATCATTTTCCTGATAGGCGGGAACACCCTCGGGCACCAGATAAAAGCTGCGCAGATATTGCTTACATTCCTTGAGCTTCACCACGACGATGTCGGCACCCGGTGCAGCACCGATATAAGGACTGCCTTGTCTGACGATACTGCCGGCTGCGACTCCGGCGAGGATACTGCCGTGTCCGTTTTCGTCCCTGGAGGGAACGATGGAATAAGGATCCTCGGAACGCAACGCCAGGTTAATATCCTCTCTGCGGTATTCAGAACCATATTTTAACCCATCAGGGGGCGCTCCGGTCTGAACCGTCTGATCCCAGATCGCCAGGACACGGCTGTTGCCGTTCTCGTCCAGAAACACAGGATTTTGGTAATCAATACCGGTATCGATAAAACACAGGATCACGCCCTGCCCCGTGAGACTTAGGGGTGGACGCTGCACCTGGGTGATCCCACTGGCAATCAGACTTGCCGGATCAAAGGGAGCGGCACCGGGTGGCGTCTCACCGGAGGGAGATAGCTGCATGAGCCCGTAAAGCTTCGGCATATTGTGATAGGGGAAAAAATCAATCTTCGGATTGCGGATTCCCAGATTGCCCAGATACAAAATCAAAAAATCTTCTCCGATGCGTTCATAACAATTATTGTCATCTCCCAGAAATTCCGATGCGGAAAAGTCTGTGATAATGTCATAAGTGTCCTCTGACAGGATCATTTCCTTGCAGTCCATGGCGTTGCTCCGAAGAATCCATTTTTATAATATATACAACGGGATGAATTTTGGTGTGTATGCGTGGGGAGATCCATGACATAAGGGAAAAGCTATAGTACATAAAATATTATGAATATTATAGAAGAGACGGGTAGAAATACCGGTACGGGATCGTGAGATGTGGGAAAATCCTATTTTCAAAAAAGTATGGGAAGTCGGGAAAAAATCAGCGGTATTGATGAAGAAACATTATAAGAATGGTCTGATGTTGGGAGTGCTCTTGCTGGCAATGTTTTTCCTCGGAAGAAGCATCGGAGCCATTGCCTACGGTCTGCGTATGCAGCGGGAAATAAAGACACAGGAGACGGCGGGAACTGCGTTAGAGAACACGGAGGCTTTACTTTTTGCTGAGAACTGGGGACTGGGATTCGGAACAGAAGGAACGCAGCCCACCGGCACGGCATCTGCGGAAGAACTAAAAGAGTACAATGCCTATTATGTGGGAGCTGCGGAGGAGAAAAAAATCTATCTCACTTTTGACTGCGGCTATGAGAACGGTAATAGTTCCGCCATATTGGATGCATTGAAAAAGCATAATGCACCGGCGACCTTTTTTGTGGTAGGACATTTTCTGGAGTCGGCGCCGGAGATGGTGAAACGCATGGTGGAGGACGGACATACCGTGGGAAACCATACCTATCATCATTATGATATGTCGAAAATTTCTGATCCGGCGGTTTTCCGGAAGGAAATGGATGACGTGAGAACTCTTTTTCAGGAGACCACCGGTACGGAGATGGCGATGTACTACCGGCCGCCGCAGGGAAAATACAGTGAGACGAATCTGCAGATGGCAAAGGATCTGGGGTATTCCACTTTTTTCTGGAGTCTGGCGTATGTGGACTGGAACGTGGATGCACAGCCCAGCCACGAGGAAGCTTTTTCCAAGCTGACAGGCAGGATCCACCCCGGAGCGGTGGTGCTGTTACATAATACCTCGAAGACCAATGGGGAGATTCTGGATGAACTGCTCACAAAATGGGAAGAAATGGGTTATACCTTCGGAAAATTGGAAGAACTGGTGCAGTAGGGTTTGACTTCCCCTGCACCATACCCTATAATAGAGGACAGAAAAATATACTGGAGGACAACCATGGAAAAAGAACTGGTAGTTGTCATTGATTTTGGCGGACAGTACAATCAGCTGGTCGCCAGAAGAGTAAGAGAATGCAATGTATATTGTGAGATCTACTCTTATAAGACAGACTTGAATAAGATAAAAGCGATGAATCCCAAGGGAATCATCCTGACCGGCGGCCCCGCAAGCTGCTATGAACCCGGTGCAGCTACCTGCTCCGAGGATCTGTTTCACTTAGGAGTTCCCGTGCTGGGACTCTGTTACGGTGCACAGCTGATGACCCATGTGCTGGGTGGTAAGGTAGAACGTGCAGCCGTTCGGGAATATGGTAAGACTGAGGTGAAGGTAGACCGCAGTTCCAAGCTGTTTTCCGATGTGTCCGAGAATACGATCTGCTGGATGAGCCATTTCGACTATATTTCGAAGCTGGCACCCGGTTTCCGTGCCGTAGCTACCACTGCAAACTGCCCTGTGGCAGCAGCAGAGTGTGTAGAGCGCGGATTGTATGCGATCCAGTTCCACCCGGAAGTACTCCACACGGTGGAAGGCTCCAAGATGCTGTATAATTTCGTACGTAATATCTGCGGATGCTGCGGTGACTGGAAGATGGATTCTTTCGTGGAAGAGTCTATTAAGGCAATTCGTGAGAAGGTTGGTAAGGGTAAAGTCCTCTGTGCATTGTCCGGCGGCGTGGATTCCTCCGTGGCAGCAGTACTGTTATCCAAGGCAGTCGGCGAGCAGCTGACCTGTGTCTTCGTAGATCACGGCCTGCTCCGTAAGAATGAGGGCGATGAGGTAGAAGCAGTCTTCGGTCCCAACGGCAATTACGATCTGCATTTTATCCGTGTGAATGCGCAGGAGCGTTTCTACAGCAAGCTGGCAGGCGTATCCGAGCCGGAGCATAAGAGAAAGATCATCGGCGAAGAGTTCATCCGTGTATTCGAGGAAGAGGCGAAGAAGATCGGTGCCGTAGATTTCCTGGTACAGGGAACCATCTATCCCGATGTGGTAGAGAGCGGACTGGGCGGTGAATCCGCAGTGATCAAGTCCCACCACAACGTAGGCGGTCTGCCTGACTATGTAGATTTCAAGGAGATCATCGAGCCTCTGCGCAACCTGTTCAAGGATGAGGTCCGCAAGGTAGGACTGGAGCTTGGCATTCCGGAGCATCTGGTATTCCGTCAGCCGTTCCCCGGTCCCGGACTGGGTATCCGTATCATCGGCGAAGTGACCGCTGAGAAGGTCAAGATCGTACAGGATGCAGATGCCATCTACCGCGAGGAAATCGCTAACGCAGGTCTGGACCGCGAGATCAACCAGTACTTCGCAGCCCTGACCAATATGAGATCCGTAGGCGTTATGGGTGATGAGAGAACCTATGATTACGCCATCGCACTGAGAGCCGTGAAGACCATCGACTTCATGACCGCAGAGAGCGCACAGATCCCTTATGAAGTATTACAGAAGGTGACCAGCAGGATCATCAATGAGGTGAGCCATGTGAATCGGGTAATGTATGATATTACCAGTAAGCCGCCTGGAACGATTGAGTTTGAATAAATCGAGTTGCTTAAAAAAGCCAGTGTTTATGCGGGTTTCAGCGATTTCG